>Ga0302272_1000043_pt1 | contig 76082 bp, 59 predicted proteins | sample III_Bog_N1_2_FD_198772 | JGI IMG/M metagenome (GOLD analysis project Ga0302272, IMG submission 198772) | Peat permafrost microbial communities from Stordalen Mire near Abisko, Sweden - III_Bog_N1_2 | ecosystem: Environmental > Terrestrial > Soil > Wetlands > Peat | place: Sweden: Abisko...
AAGTTTCTTGATACCGCCGGGATGCAACGGTCGTAATCTCATTTTCCATTTGCAACAGTTTTTAGTGTTCGCTGCAAAACTAATAAGAATAAGAAAATTCCGCAAGGCGGTCAACGTAGGCGGATACTAAGCGAAAAAGCATGTAGGATTCTCAAAAAATTGAAATTCATAGAAGTAAAAATAATACCTAAAATCCCCATAAATGAGGATTGCTCAGGAGCGTAATAAGACGTACCTTTGCAGCTGAAATAAAAAACTAACAAAAAAATGTATAGAAAAGTTATAGTTTTTGCCGCTCTCATTTCTGTAACATATAGTGGTATGTACGCAGGAAATATGTTTAGGAACAGTTTTGAACTGATGGATACTTCGAGGGTTGTCGATTTGGATGAGGTGGTTGTCGTGGCGCAGCCCAAGGAAAATCAGCGCTTACGATTGCAACCCGTTGCCGCTTCGGTATTTTCGTCCAAGGAAATGGGTATGCTGAAGATCAATGACCTTAAGGATCTAAGTAATATCGTGCCCACGTTCGTTATGCCGTCTTACGGTTCCAGACTGACATCGGCGATGTATATTCGTGGCGTCGGTTCACGCCTTAACTATCCCGCAGTGGGCCTGTATGTGGACGGAATTCCTTATGTGAGCAAAAACTCATATAATTCCCATCTTTATGGTATCGATCGTATTGATGTGCTTCGTGGTCCACAAGGCACACTATACGGAGAGAACACAATGGGTGGTCTTATACGTATATATTCAAAAAATCCCATGACGTATCAGGGTACAGATGTTAAGATGGGATGGGGTACGCACTTTTACCGTAATGTCGAAATTGAACATTATAATAAGGTAAGTGATAAGTTCGCTTTTTCTGTTGCAGGTTTCTATGATGGTCAAAATGGCTTCTTTAAGAATGTTACTCTTAACAAAAGGGCTGATTTGATGAATGAGGCTGGTGGGAAGCTGCGTATGATATATGTTCCGACGAAGAGATTTACTATCGACTTTAATGCAAATTACGAATATGTCAACCAAAGTGCTTTTCCTTACGGTGAGTATGACGTGACTACAAATAAAGTAGGTGATGTCACAGCCGACTTCTTAGGGGGATATAAACGGAATATGTTTAATGCAGGTGTTAATCTGAAGTATGAAGCCCAAAGATATATATTTAGCTCAACAACTAGTTATCAGTTTTTAAAAGACTATATGACAATGGATACGGATAACAGTCCTTTGAGTTTCTTATATATTACTCAACGTCAAAAACAGAATGCAATCACTCAGGAATTTACTTTCAAAAATGCACGACCCAGCAAATATCAGTGGGTGTGTGGAGTCTTTGGATCCTATCAATGGCTGAAAACAGATGCACCAGTAAATTTCGGAAAAGATGCTTCTTTCTTAAACACGATAGCAACATCGATACAGACTTCTATGTATAATGCAATGGTTAAGTCAATGGCCGCTGCAATGGTTGCTAAAGGTATGCCACAGACTGCTGCAGAGGCATTAGCTGCTGCAAATATTGCAGCAGCAGGTGGCGTGTCTATGACTGTCGGTATGGGTGTACCCGGAAACTATTCAACCCCGCAGTCGAATTTTGGTATATATCACCAGTCTAGTTTCGATATAACGGACCGTCTGAATGTTACATTGGGCCTCCGTTTTGATTATGAACAAGTTTCAATTGACTATAATACGTATGCAAATATGAATTTTGATGCAAATGTTATGGGACAAAGTGCTTCATATATATTATCGTCGAAACTAATTAATTCAGCTCATCATGACTATACACAGTTACTCCCTAAATTGGCTTTAACTTATAAGATATTTGACGATGGAAGTAATGTCTATGCCTCAGTAACCAAGGGCTTCCGTTCAGGAGGATATAATATCCAGATGTTTTCGGATATCCTGCAGGCCGAATTGGTTGCTAATAAGGACAACGCAATGCGTGGCAGTTATGATGTCGCACATACAGATGCAGACTATAACAATATAGATAAAACCATCAGCTACAAACCGGAAACAAGTTGGAATTATGAAGTAGGAACTCATATCAACCTTTTCGGGAATAAGGTTCATGCAGACTTTTCTGCTTTTTATATGCAGGTATCAAACCAGCAGCTTTCAGTCTTTGCCAGTCAGTACGGTTTTGGTCGTATGATGGTTAATGCGGGTAAAAGTCGTAGTTGCGGTGTAGAAGTCGCTTTGCGCGGTAGTGCATTTGATAATCATCTGCAGTGGAAAGTCAATTATGGACTGACACATTCCACTTTCAAGGAATATACAGACAGCGTAAAGGTTACTGCAAATGATGGTACCTCGCAATATAAAAAAGTTGACTATTCTAAGAATTATGTTCCTTTTGTACCAATGCATACTTTTGGTGCTAATGCCGACTATAGATTTGATCTCAATAATTGTGGAGTATTCAAAGGTATTGTGATTGGTGCTAATGTAAATGGAAACGGAAAGATATATTGGGACGAAGCGAATACCTCATACCAGAAGTTATATGCTGTTACTGGTGCTCATGCCGATTTCGATCTCGGGAATGTATATATAAGCTTCTGGGGTAAAAATCTCACAGACACAAAATACAATACATTCGCATTTTCAAGTACAGCAACTGGTTCAACGAAGTATTTTGCTCAACTCGGAAATCCAATACAGATTGGGGTCGATGTGAAGTTACATTTTTAGTATTACACAATCATCAAGTCGCTCATGATGTCATCACTAACAAAGATGCCGGTTCTTGTGAGTTTCATGTGATTATTAATAATAACAAGCCTGCCATTGTCTAAGTGTGGTTTTGCCATACTGAGGCAATAGCAGGTTTTTCTTTCTCCATATCTCTCTTTTAATATATTCATGTCTAAACCTTCGGATGTGCGCAGAGAGGTGAATACAGAATCGTTATAGCGCATAGCTTCTGTGAGAATTTCTTTTTCTGATGGAATCTCGCCTGTGGTGATACTTCTTATATATTCATTAATATTGGCAACATTCCATTGCCTACTATTTATGTTGAAGGAGTGTGCCGATGCTCCAATGCCAATATATGGTATTTGCTTCCAATATGAAGAGTTATGTTTTGATTGATATCCTCGAAGGGCAAAATTGGATATCTCGTAATGCTTATATCCTACAGCAGTCAACATGTCGATAAGACTCTCATACATATTTCTGCTAATTTCTTCGTCTATTTCATTTATATCTTTACTCTTTAACATATTATATAGAGGTGTACCTTCTTCATACATTAGACTATATGCAGATATATGCTCTACTTCTAAAGAAATTGCCTTGTTTATATCATCAATCCATTCATTGAGACTTTCTTTAGGAAATCCGTACATAAGGTCGATACTTATGTTTGAAAAACCATTGATTCTAAGGAGATCTATAGCGTTTTTTATTTGTTCAGATGTATGCCGTCTGCGTAAAAAATTCAGACGCGAATCGTTGAAGGTCTGAGCTCCTATGCTGATACGATTTATTGGAAGATGTTTTATTGCTTCTGCATATTCTGGCGTAATGTCATCAGGATTACATTCCATTGTTACTTCAGGGTCGTTGGATATATTGAATGCTTCATTGTATATGGTATCGAAAATATTTTGCAGGCATTCTGTCGATAATTGAGACGGGGTGCCTCCACCCAGATAAATTGTGTTGATGTCTGATTTTATATAATCATTACGTAGCCGCATTTCTCGACAAAGAGCCTCAACATAATCTTGCTGAAGTCTAGGAAACGTTGTTGAATAGAAGTCGCAGTAGATGCAACGGCTCTTACAGAAAGGAATATGTATATATAGGCCTGCCATTTTGCGTAAAAAAATATTCTTATTGTTACTTTTAAGGCACAAAAATACTAATATGTTTTAAAATAACAGATATTTTTAAGTATTTCTTTTGCTAAATTCATAAAAATAATGTATCTTTCGACGCGTAACATATTAACGCTTTAAATCTATAGTAAAAATGAAAGTATATCAAACAGATGAAATTAAAAACATTGCCTTAGTTGGTAGTGCTGGAGCCGGTAAAACCACCCTCGCAGAGTCTATGCTTTTCGAGAGTGGTATTATAAAACGTCGTGGCAGTATTACTGCCAAGAATACGGTATGTGATTATTTTCCTGTAGAACAGGAGTATGGTTATTCGGTGTTCTCAACTGTTTTTCATGTAGAATCGAATAATAAGAAACTGAACATCATCGACTGTCCAGGTTCGGATGATTTCGTTGGTGGTGCAATAACTGCATTAAATGTGACCGACCAGGCTGTTATCGTACTCAATGGACAGTATGGAGTGGAAGTTGGTACGCAGAATAATTTCCGCTACACTGAGAAGCTTCAAAAGCCTGTTATTTTTCTTGTAAATCAGTTGGATAGCGATAAATGTGAGTTTGATAGTATCATAAATAACCTTAAAGATATATATGGACAAAAGGTTGTCCCAATTCAATATCCAATAGAAACAGGTCCTAATTTTAATTCATTGATAGATGTCCTGCTGATGAAGAAGTATTCATGGAATCCTGAAGGTGGTGTTCCTGTTATTGAGGACATCCCTGAAGACCAGATGGATAAAGCTCTTGAAATGCATAAATCTCTAGTCGAGACTGCTGCCGAGAATGATGAATCTTTGATGGAAAAATTCTTTGAAAGTGAGACTCTCACAGAGGATGAAATGCGGTTTGGTATACGAAAGGGTCTTATAACTCGTTCTATTTTTCCTGTATTCTGTGTTTGTGCCGGTAAGGATATGGGTGTTCGTCGTTTGATGGAATTTCTTGGTAATGTTGTACCTTTTGTAAGTGACATGCCTAAACTACGCAACACCCGTGGTGAGGAGGTTGAAGTTGATAGCAAAGTTCCTACTTCGTTATATTTCTTTAAAACGGGAGTGGAGCCGCATATCGGTGATGTCTCTTATTTTAAGGTAATGAGCGGAAAAGTGCATGAAGGTGATGATCTTTCAAACTCAGACAGAGGGTCAAAAGAACGTATAGCTCAGATTTATGCATGCGCAGGAGCTAACCGAATAAAAGTGGAAGAACTTGTTGCGGGAGATATCGGTTGTACTGTTAAACTGAAAGACGTGAAGACTGGAAATACGCTCGTAGGAAAAGAATGTGATAATAAGTTTAATTTTATCAAGTATCCTAATTCCAAATATTCTCGTGCAATAAAAGCAATTAATGAATCAGAAACCGAGAAGATGATGGCTATTATCAACCGTATGCGTGAAGAAGATCCAACATGGATTGTTGAACAAAGCAAAGAATTGAAGCAGACAATAATACACGGGCAAGGTGAATTCCATTTGCGCACGTTGAAATGGCGTTTGGAAAAGAATGAAAAGATTCAGGTAAAATTTGAAGACCCTAAGATCCCATATCGTGAGACAATAACAAAGGCCTCTAGGGCAGACTATCGCCATAGAAAACAGTCTGGTGGCGCTGGACAGTTCGGTGAAGTTCATCTTATCGTAGAACCTTATGCAGAAGGTATGCCAGATCCTACTGTATATAGTTTTAATGGTCAGGAATATAGAATCAACGTAAAAAACAGGGAAGAAGTATCTCTTGAGTGGGGTGGAAAACTTGTTTTCATCAACTCTGTTGTCGGAGGTGCTATTGATACACGTTTTATGCCTGCAATATTAAAAGGAATAATGGAACGCATGGTTCAAGGACCTCTTACAGGCAGTTATGCCCGTGACGTACGGGTAATAGTTTATGATGGAAAAATGCATCCTGTTGATAGTAATGAACTTTCGTTTATGCTTGCAGGCCGTAATGCCTTCAGTGAGGCATTTAAGAATGCCGGGCCAAAGATTCTTGAGCCAATTTACGATATTGAGATTTTTGTTCCTAGTGATTATATGGGTGACGTGATGAGTGATCTTCAAGGGCGCCGCGCGATGATCATGGGCATGGATAGCGAAGCTGGTTATCAGAAACTTCAGGCTAAAGTGCCGTTGAAAGAGTTAGGCAACTATTCTATTTCATTGAGTTCCATCACCGGTGGGCGTGCATCGTTTATTACCAAGTTTGCCAGTTATGAACTCGTCCCTAACGACATTCAACAGCAACTGATTGCAGCTCATGAAGCTGAACTTGCAAAAGATGATTAATCCTTTTTATATCAATACTATAAGGCGGGTAGTGATACTCGCCTTTTTAATCGAATTTATTATTTTAATATTGTCTATGTAATGTACGTTAATTGCAAATAATCAATTAATTTATTGAATTTGGTTAATAACGTTAAATTTAACGCTTTTACTGTATGTATCTAATTGTTAATTCAACATTTGTATTTATATTTGCAATATGAAAAAGTCAACTATTTGGATCATAAGCATAGTAATGGGACTTTCATTCCTTGGACTTCTTTTCTTGCAACTCAGTTACATTGAGGAAATGGTAAAGATGAAGAAGGAACAGTTTGACGAGTCTGTTAACAGAAGTCTTTATCAGGCATCAAGAAATCTTGAACTGAATGAGACTTTGCGCTATTTGGAAAAGGACGTTAATGAAACCGAACGCAGGGCTTTTAAGCGTGATTCTATTGAGACACGTTCTGGAAATATAAATGACGTAATACAGCATACACACCAGTTCTCTGTCAGTGGTAAAGATGGAACGATCTATTCGTCATTCGAGTTGAAGACAATTACAACTCGTCCTTCAACAATGCCCAAGGCCATGATATTGCGTAGCGATAAAAATTCAATTTCAGAAACCTCCAAGTCTATGCAGGAAATAGTTCGCACACGTTATGTGTATCAGAAAGCTCTGCTTGATGAGGTTGTATATAGCATACTGTATACAGCAAGTGATAAACCATTGAAGGAACGTGTCAATTTTAAACTTCTTGACCAGGATATTAGATCGGAATTGATGAACAATGGAATAAATATTCCATATCATTTTACTGTATCCACTTGCGATGGGCGTGAGGTATATCGCTGTCCTGATTTTGATGAGGCTGGAGAGGAGTTTACATATAGTCAGGTGTTATTCCGGAATGATCCATCTTCAAAGATGGGGGTCGTAAGAATACATTTTCCAGATATGAACAGTTATATATTTAGTTCTGTCAGGTTTATGATACCGTCACTGATCTTTACGATCGTTCTTCTTATAACATTTATCTTTACCATCGTTGTCATATTTAGGCAGAAACGACTTACTGAAATAAAGAATGACTTTATCAATAATATGACACATGAGTTTAAAACGCCTATCAGTAGTATTTCACTTGCGGCTCAGATGCTCAATGATGAGACTGTCACTAAGAGTCCTGTCATGATGAAACATATAAGCGGGGTTATTAATGATGAAACAAAGCGCCTACGTTTTCAGGTGGAGAAAGTTCTTCAGATGTCAATGTTCGAACGTAAGAAAGCTATACTTAAGAGTCGTGAACTTAATGTTAATAAACTTATAGAAGGCGTCGTTGGCACTTTCAATCTTAAGGTTGAACATAATGGGGGGAAAATTGTCACCGATCTAGTAGCACAATATCCAACAATATATGCTGATGAAATGCACTTCACTAATGTGGTGTTTAACTTGATGGATAATGCTGTCAAGTACAAGAATCCTGATCGGAATATAGAACTCAACGTATCTACATGGAATGACGAACATCATCTTAATATATCTATATCAGATAACGGTATAGGGATAAAAAAGGAGAACCTGAAGAAGATTTTTGATAAATTTTATCGTGTGCATACGGGAAACCTGCATGATGTTAAAGGGTTCGGATTAGGACTTTCGTATGTTAAGAAGATCGTGGATCTTCATAAGGGAACGATACATGCAGAAAGTGAATTAGGGAAAGGAACGAAATTTATAATAACATTACCAATAATAAAAAATTAAAATTATGGACGACAAATTAAAGATTCTATTGTGTGAAGATGACGAGAACTTAGGAATGTTGCTTCGTGAGTATCTTGCAGCTAAAGGTTATTACGCAGAACTTTGTCCAGATGGAGAAGTTGGTTACAAAACTTTCTTAAAGAATAAGTTTGATATATGTGTACTTGATGTAATGATGCCTAAAAAGGATGGCTTTACACTTGCTCAGGAAATTCGTAGTGCAAATGCTGAAATACCTATCATTTTCTTAACAGCAAAGACTCTGAAAGAAGATATTCTGGAAGGGTTTAAGATTGGTGGAGATGATTATCTCACTAAACCCTTCTCTATGGAGGAGCTAGTTCTTCGTATTGAAGCTATTTTACGTCGTGTTCGTGGAAAGAAAAATAAAGAAAGTTCTGTATATCATATCGGACGTTTTATCTTCGACACTCAGAAACAGCTTCTTTGTATCGGTGATAAGCAGACTAAGTTGACAACTAAAGAGAATGAATTGTTAGGTCTTCTATGCTCTCATGCAAATGAAATCCTTCAGCGTGACTTCGCGCTGAAAACAATATGGATTGATGATAACTATTTCAATGCTCGTTCCATGGATGTATATATAACCAAACTCCGCAAACATCTTAAAGACGATGATCAGATTGAAATTATCAATATTCATGGCAAGGGCTATAAACTGATAACACCTGAGGCTGAATAGTCATATCAAGAATAAAGATGTAGGGCGGGCTATTGCTCGCCCTACATCTTTTTATCCCATTTCCTTATAAGAATGTGTACAGACTACCTATACTATAAGATCCTCAACAATATGAATAAGTATGTCTTGATATTACCAAATAATACATAAAGATTGAACAGATAAGGAATAAGTATAGAAAAAGACATCTTTTCCAACTTATAATTTGGAAAATCTTGGTTATTACAAAAAAAAGTAGTACCTTTGCGCCGCATTTATTGCAAATAATAATATTAATTAATCAATTAGGTAGTATGAATCAATACGAAACCGTTTTCATTTTAACTCCCGTTTTGTCTGATGAACAGATGAAGGAAGCGGTCGCCAAATTCAAGAAACTTCTCACCGATAATGGTGCTGAGATTGTTAACGAAGAAGAATGGGGACTGAAGAAAATGGCTTATGCAATTCAGAAAAAATCAACAGGCTTCTATTGCTTGTTGGAGTTCAATGCAGAGCCAACAGTACTAAAAACATTAGAAACAGGCTATCGCCGTGATGAGAAAGTTATTCGTAACATCACCGTTAGACTTGACAAGTATGCTGCACTGTATGCAGAAAAGAGAAGAAACAAATTTGGAAAAAAAGAGGAGGCTTAAATTATGGCACAGCAATCAGAAATTAGATATTTGACTCCGCCTTCAGTGGACGTGAAGAAAAAGAAATATTGCCGTTTCAAAAAAAACGGTATTAAGTATATTGATTATAAGGATCCTGAATTCTTGAAGAAATTCTTGAATGAACAGGGAAAAATACTCCCTCGTCGTATTACTGGTACTTCATTGAAATACCAGCGTCGTGTGGCTCAGGCTGTTAAGCGTGCTCGTCAGATTGCACTGCTTCCTTATGTAACTGATTTGATGAAATAATAAGGAGGAGTAAGAATATGGAAATTATATTGAAAGAAGACATTCTGGGTTTAGGTTATAAGAATGATATCGTAAATGTTAAGTCTGGTTACGGACGTAATTATCTTATCCCTCAAGGGAAATGTGTTATCGCGTCTGTTTCTGCAAAGAAGGTTCTTGCTGAGAATTTGAAACAACAGGCTCATAAGATTGCTGCTATTAAAGATGCAGCTCAGGCTAATGCAGACAAGCTTAATGGCGTTTCTTTGGAAATCGCAGTTAAAGTCAGTGCTACAGGTGTTACTTATGGATCTGTTAATGCCGCTCATATTTCAGAAGAATTGAAAAAGAAAGGATTTGATCTTGATCGTAAGATTATTGCAATCACTGATATTAAGAGCGTTGGCGATTATGTGGCTATTGTTCATCTTCACAAAGAGGTATCAGTAGAGATTCCTGTAAGGGTTGTTAATGAAAATTCAGTAGGAACCCCCAAAGCAGAAGTGGCTTCTGCAGCAGAATAATTGAATTTGTAAAACCACTATATATTAAATTCCGGCTCTCGGTTAAATGTGAGTCGGAATTTTTTGTTTTATACACCCGTGCTAAGTGTGTATTTTTTTATGCTATTTAAGCTAAATGATTTTATCAATATTTTCTGAAATAACATATAGAAGTTCTTTGTGGATTATGTTATTGGTTGCTACAATGTTGTCTCCATAAATATATTTATCGTTACCTTTGAAGTCTGTTATCTTTCCTCCAGCTTCACTTACTATTAACGTTCCTGCGGCAATATCCCACTGTCCAATGAATTTTTCCATCCATCCGTCAAGCCTTCCAGCTGCGACATAGCATAAAGCGGTCGCTGCGGATCCGTTCATTCTTATTCCACCTACATATCCGTAAAGCTGATTGATGATGTTAATCCCGAAATCTTTATATTTCTTGTGATCATAAGGTAGTTCGACACACAATAGTGCTTTATCGAAAGTATTTGTATTATTGACAGTTATTGGATTGCCATTAAGATAGGCTCCACCATCTTTCCACGCATAAAAACATTCGTCTTTTGTTATTTCGTAAACAACTCCGAGAATTATCTGGTCACCCTGTTTCAGTCCTATGGATATTGCAAATGGTAAATAATTATGAATGAAGTTAGTAGTCCCATCAAGTGGATCTATGATCCAACAGTAATCTTCATTGTTATATTTTGCCGTATTTTCTTCGGTTATGAAACCTGCTTTAATTGGTATTTTCTTCAATGATTCTACTAATATCATTTCTGAATGTTTGTCGACGTAGGATACATAATCATGGTTATGTTTTTCCTCTACCTTACTTAATTGAAAGTTACGTCGCTCATTCCTGAGATACTCACCTGTTTGCCGGGCGATAATTGTAACTTCGGTAGTAATGTTTCTTAGATTATCCATTATTGTGTGATTTAATTCGTATACAAATTATACAATAAAAAAACCGCCGAACTTAGTCCGACGGTTAATTCTCTCATTGTTCGTTTCGAGCAATTTACTTCTTAACAGGAGCAGTAGCAGAATCAACAGGAGCAGCAGCGCTGTCTGTTGCAGCTGAATCAACAGTTGCGCTATCAGCAGCTGAATCAACAGTTGCTACGCTATCAGAGTCAGTAGCTGCACCCTTAGCTGTTTTGTTACCACATGATGCGAATGAAATAGCTGCGAAAGCTACGAACAAAAATACTAATTTTTTCATTTTCTTTGCTTTTTTAAATCTGTAAAACAATCATTTGCTTATTAAAACGATGCAAAGGTACACCTTTTTTCTATATGTTGTTCATTTTTTAGCACTTTTTTATTGTTATTTTTGTAACATTTCCGTAACATATTGATAATCAATAATATAAATAGTTTATTTTTTGAGGTAAAACATATATATGTGGCCTTTTAAATGTACCGTATACAAGTAATACAATATTTTTCCTTTATCATTTATAATATTATTGCTCTTTTATCTGTAATAGTAGCGTCTGTTGTTGCTTGATTTTGGAAGAAACATGCTTGTTTTTTTTGTATTCTGCTTCCTTTGCAGTACCTTTGTACAAAATAATACATTATTATTAATGATTGATACTTCCGCTTTTCAAGGCAAGACTGCAGCCTATTTCACTTTGGGATGCAAATTGAATTTTTCGGAGACATCTACATTCGGGAAAATGCTTCATGATTATGGTGTTCGCACTGCTCGTTCAGGTGAACAGGCTGATATCTGTATTGTCAATACTTGTTCTGTTACCGAAGTAGCTGACCATAAATGTCGTCAGGCAATTCATAGACTAGTCAGAAATCATCCCAATGCGTTTGTTGTAGTGACGGGCTGTTATGCTCAGCTTGAACCAGATACTGTCAGACGAATAGAGGGTGTGGATCTCGTTTTAGGTTCAAATGAAAAGGTTAATCTCATTCAATACCTTTCAGAAGCTTGGAGTGGTCAGAAAACAGAAGTCTCACTTTCTGAATTCCATACTGTAAAGACAAAGGATATTGTTACTTTTGGGCCAAGTTGCTCTCGAGGTAATAGAACAAGATATTTCTTAAAGGTGCAGGATGGTTGCAATTATTATTGTACTTATTGTACTATCCCATACGCGAGAGGTAATAGTCGCAATGGAAGTATTGCCTCATTGGTGGAACAAGCAGAGCAGGCTGCGCGCGAGGGGGGTAAGGAAATTGTCATAACAGGAGTGAATATAGGTGATTTTGGCCGGACGACTGGCGAGAAGTTTATCGATTTGGTAAAAGCCTTGGATAAAGTAGAAGGCATAGAACGATTCCGAATTAGTAGTATCGAACCTGATTTACTTACCGATGAGATCATCGAATATTGCTCTCATAGTCGTGCGTTTATGCCTCATTTTCATATTCCGTTGCAGTGTGGTAGTGATGTCGTCTTAGGATTAATGCACCGTCGTTATGATACATCACTTTTTGCTCATAAAATACGACTAATAAAAAAGTTGATACCTGAATGTTTCATTGGTGTTGATGTGATCGTCGGCACGCGAGGTGAGACGGACGAGTTATTTGAAAAATCGTATCGCTTTATTGAGAGCTTGGATATTACTCAATTACATGTTTTCCCTTATTCCGAACGTCCAGGTACTGCGGCTCTTAAGATTCCTTATGTGGTAGATGACAAAACAAAAAAAATACGTAGTAAACGGTTGTTGACTTTATCTGATGCAAAAACTGAAGCCTTCTATGCCGCCCATATAGGGAAAAAGGCTGTTGTTCTATGCGAGAAGTCACGTCAAGGGATGCCAATACATGCATTTACGGACAATTATATACGAGTGGAGTTGTCTCCACGGCAAGCCTCTGAGGATTATGATAACAAACTTATAAATGTGGTGCTTGGTGATTTCAACCATGACTATACATCACTAAAAGCAGAAATTGATGGATAAAGTTGCGATAGTTATTTTAAACTGGAATGGTGCGAAGATGCTTCGTACCTATCTTCCTTCAGTGCTTGAATATTCACGTAGTGAGGCTGTTGTGTATGTGGCAGATAATGCCTCAACTGATACTTCTGTAGAATTGATGAGAAAAGAATTTCCTGAGTGTAATTTAATCATTCTAGATAAAAACTGGGGGTTTGCCGATGGGTATAATAAGGCTTTGGAACAGATAAATGCAGAGTATTATTTCTTGTTAAATTCGGATGTTCGTGTTACTCACCACTGGCTGACCCCACTGATTGAATTTATGGACTATCATCAGGATGTTGCCGCCTGTCAGCCTAAAATTTTGTCGGAATCAGATAATGATTATTTTGAATATGCTGGAGCCTGCGGAGGTTTTCTTGATTGTTATGGATATCCGTTTTGTAGAGGTAGAATATTTGATACTGTCGAAGAGGATAATGCGCAATATGATTATAATCAGTCGATATTGTGGGCTACAGGCGCTGCCATGATGATACGATCTAATGATTATAAAGCTGTTGGTGGATTAGATGGTCGTTTTTTTGCTCATAACGAGGAGATAGATATGTGTTGGAGATTAAGAGGCATGGGCAGAAAGATATATTGTGTGCCCGAAAGTTTTGTATTCCATGTCGGAGGAGGAACATTACCTAAGGGTAATCCTCAAAAGACCTTTCTTAACTTTAGAAATAATCTGCTGATGATCTATAAAAATGTTGATGACAGTGAGCTGTGTCATGTTCTGCGTAGACGTAAAATACTTGATTATGTGGCAGCTTATTGGACATTGATCAATGGTAATTTTGGAGATTTCAAGGCAATATACCGGGCTCGCAGAGAGTTCCATCGTCTTATTCCTTCTTTTGAAGAATCACGCTCCAAAATACAATGTAATGTGAAATTGCATGATATCCCCGAACGTACAAGGTTCAGCATCCTTGCCCAGTATTATCTGAAAGGACATAAATTATTCTCTTCTTTACCTATTTAATAAGTAGTGGGCTATTCAGTTCCTCTTTCCATTCTTTAAGATACTTGAACCATTCTTTTGCAGAATGGTATCCGAAAGATTCGTTGTCTGAGCAGAATACAATGTTGTAGTGTAATGTATTATCGGTGCTCGTGATAATAAATGGATAGTTGTCATTGTCCTTAGTAAGTTCCTTTTTGATATTTTTTGAAGGAATGCATATACCTAATCCCACAGTTTCACGTTTATATCCGGCAGAGTCTTTTTCGGATACAGGCCAGTCTGTTCCCCAGCATCCTCTTAGTCCCTTGTTATCTGAAAACTCTTGGGAATTTTTTACATTGATAACTCCTGTAGCAAATTCGTAGTCACTCACATTCTTATTAAAAGAGATGTCTACATAACAGTCCCTATGTCCGGCGTACAGGGTGTAATGTGTTGTCATGTTAATTGGCTCTTTTCCTGTGTTACCTGTATTCCATCCTTCATCGATTACTTCTACTATCGTGCGTATCGGTCCTTTGGCAATAATCTTCTCGGTACGGTGCTTCACCTCGCTAAGGTTCAATGGCTTGTTGCCATTCCAACCTCTTAATGTGCCAACACCCATTGTGGATCCCACCCATAAAACATCATCGCCGTAGCCGTTGTTTTTTTGGATCTTGTCAGGATAGAACTGAGTGTCATGAAGTTCCAGTCCTTTATGATTCTTTCCATATATGTCCACAGTCTGTCTCTCATCGAAATATATACGATAAGCATTCAGTTCACTTTCGAATGCTGGCCCGTGGTGCTGTAGGCATTCATAAGGATTGGCTTTTCCGTCAACAGTTAGGCCTGATATGTAGGTGTTTTGTTGATTTTGAGTCTTATTCTTCGGATGTTTTAATAGCATCTCAACATAAACACGCGACGTAAAGTTTTTCGGCGTTCCGGAGTTAAGTAACTGGATGTTAAAAACTTTCTGACCATTCCTGTCAATATCTGTAACAAAACAAAGTTCATCGTATTTCCCGTCGTTATCAATATCGTCCATCTGATATATAATTTCATTTCCGTTGCAAGTAATGACAGCCGATTTTACATCCCCATATTGTTTAAGATTGACTATTACAGGAACATCAGACCTGAATACTTTCATGCTGTTATTAACTGTGATCTTGAAATTATTTTGAGCCATACAATATAGGTAGGCAACAGTTAATAACAGTGTTGATAATATTATCTTTTTCATTCTGTTACGTATTATTTTATAGTTTAGTAATATGTATTTAATCTATATGATAAGATGTTTCCGCAAAGGTAGTTAAAATCATCTGGTCTATTTACTATTTTTCATTGTTTTAATATAGTAAAAGAACTTTTTACTATTTATTTTTAATATTTTTAGCTTAAAATTTGGGTTATGAAATATTTTTTAGTATATTTGCAGTTAATTTTAACAGAAATCAATAATTTGTGAGGAAGGTTTATTTTATATTATTTACAATTCTATTGTTGTGCGTAGCTTGTCAGTGGCGACTCACACCTAATGATAACACATCCAAGGACTGTGCACATAAGATGATTATGCGTTATGATCAGGTTGAAAGTTCGTATTTGACAACAGGCGACTTTTCATCATTGCAACGTATGAGCACTGTTTATCCAAATGAAACTCGCACTCTTATTGAAAATGTACTAAAATTAGGAGAAGTTAATGATCCAGAAATCAACAATAAATTATTGGCTTATTATCAGGATTCCACATTGCAGCAAGTAATTGTCGATGTTCAGAAACAATTTTCCGATATGGATGATATCGATAAATTGTTGAATCAGAGTTTCCATCATCTCAAAAAATATATTCCCGGAATAATCATACCTAAGATATATACGCAGATAGGCGCTTTTGATCAAAGTGTTATAGTCGGTGATAACATGTTGGGAATTTCTTTGGATAAGTATCTCGGAAGTGAATATCCGTTATATTACAAATTTTATAATAAGGAACAGCGTAGTATGATGACACGTGCATTTATTGTGCCCGACTGTATCGGCTTTTATCTTTTGAGTCTTTATCCAATGCCTGCAGATCATACCTTGTCAAAAGATGAGATGGATATACACATGGGAAAGATACAGTGGGTGGTTGGTAAAATACTAAAAAAGGACTTCTTTAGCAAGGTTCCAGCAGTAACATTGATTGATAACTATATGAAAGCGAACAGTCAGGTCACGTATGAAAGATTGTTGCAAGACAATAAAATAGATAGACTATTATATGCTCAATTGGATAAGAAGAAATAAATAAATATTTCTAGCCATTTTCCAACAATCCTCCTTGTGTACTTCCGCTTTTAATCAGATAGTTTTTAAGTCTATCTGTAAATTCATAATTCTTTAATCCCCAGTCCGGTGCAATAAGCAGATTCTTAGGCGATTGCGAAACAAAACGTTCTAATACTAAGTCCCGTCGTAGATGTTGGATATATTTCGAAATTAAAGATATGTATTCGTCAGCAGTGTATAGATGAAAAAGATTCTTTGTGAATTCGTCAGCCATTTTAGTTCCTTTGATTATCTGGAGCTGATGAATCTTAAGAATATCCAATTTCAGATCAGAAATCAGAGGAGCTTGCCTGATGCTTTCTTCTTGATCTTCTCCGGGTAAGCCCAATATAATGTGTCCTCCAGTTATTATGCCACGCTCTGAAGTTCGTTCGATAGCCCTTTTGCTACATTCGAAGTCATGGCCTCTGTTAATATGTGAAAGAGTATTGTCGTTAGCGCTTTCAATACCATATTCAATAATAAGAAAGGTTCGTTTGTTGAGTTCGGTGAAGTAGTCAAGCAGTTCTTCGGACATGCAGTCAGGTCGAGTTCCTACCACAATTCCCACTACGTTGTTCACCTTAAGGGCTTCCTCATACATGGGTTTAAGTGTTTCCATGCTTCCGTATGTGTTTGTATATGCTTGGAAGTAGGCTAGATACTTCATTTCCGGGTATTTATGACAGAAGAAAGCTTTTCCCTCTTCAAGTTGATTCGTAATAGAATTTTCTTTGTTGCAATAGTTTGGACTGAATGTCTGGTTGTTGCAATATGTGCATCCACCTATACCAATTATCCCGTCTCTGTTAGGACATGAGAATCTCGCATTGATAGATATTTTCTGTACTTTAAAAGGAAATTGTTCTTTCAGCCATGAACCGAAATCAGTGTATAAATATGTTTTTGTCACGGGATTTAATCAATTTTAGTCTACAAAGGTAAGAAAAAAAATTATTTTGCAGTATCTTTGCATCAAGTTAATACAAAAATAAAAATAAATGAAAAAAATATCTTTGTTGTGCTTTGCCGCGTTAGTTGGTGTTACCCAACTTTTCGCAGCACGTTCATTCGATTTGAAAGATCTTACTTCTGGAACATTCTATCCGGAAAATCTTAAGGAAGTGACGCCATTGGCGGATGGCGAAAGTTATACACGGATAAGTCCTGATGGCTCCAAAATATTAAAAATGTCTTTCCGTACAGATGAACAGACAGCAGTTTTGTTTGACATAAAGAAAGCACGCGGAGTTAATTTCACTGCCTTTGATGGCTATATAATCAGTCCTGATGGTAGTCGTATCCTCATACAGACAAACACTCATCATATATATCGTCATTCATTTACTGCCACCTATTATATTTATAGTGTTGAAAACAATAAACTGGAACCGTTGTCAGATGGTGGGCCACAGCAGACTCCACTTTTTTCTCCCGATGGCAATCAAATCGCTTTTGTTCGTGATAATAACATCTTTATTGTTAAATTACTTTTTAATAATTCGGAAAGTCAAATTACAAAAGACGGGAAGTTTAATGAGATCATCAACGGCATACCAGACTGGGTGAATGAGGAGGAGTTTTCTAACGATCGCAGTATGGTCTTTAATGCAGATGGAACAATGCTCTGCTGGATTCGTTACGATGAATCGGCAGTTAAGACGTTCTCTTTCCCTTGGTACAAAGGTTTGAATCCTGAGAAAACTGAATATTCCGATTATCCCGGAGCTTATACATACAAGTATCCGCTGCCCGGATATGACAACTCTAAGGTATCAGTATATTCGTATGATATAAAAGCACGTCAGACTCGTAAAATTCAGTTATCTCTTGATGCCGATGGTTACATTCCACGTATCAAAATGACGAGCGATGCCTCTAAGGTGGCTGTGTTTACTATGAACAGACATCAGGATCGTCTTGACATCTATATGGCCAATCCACGTTCAACTGTTTGCCAACTCATTATTCGTGATGAGATTAACAAGTATATTAAAGAGGAATCGATGGAAGCTGTGAAGATAACATCTGAACATATCCTATTACCAAGTGAACGCGATGGATATAATCACCTTTACTTATATACACTTGGGGGCAATCTCGTTCGTAAAGTTTGCCCTGAGAAGGCTGTTGTTACGGATGTTTATGGCTACGACGAAGTCACGGGATCCATCTATTATGCGGCCAATCCCTTTGGCGCAGATGATCAACAGGTTTATGTGTCCGAAAAGAGCGGTAAGGTGGAACGCCTCACAGATAAGGCTGGTTTCAATACTCCGATATTCAGCACCGACTTTAAGTATTTTGTCAATACATGGTCGGATATGAATACCCCACCTGTTGTTACAGTGAGAACTAATTCTGGTAAAGAGCTTAAGACCATCATTGACAATAATGATTTGAATAAAAAACTCTCTGCATACGATCTTAGTAAGAAAGAGAAATTCCATTTTACCACCTCTGAGGGGGTCGTGTTAAATGGATGGATGATAAAACCGGTCAATTTTGATGCATCCAAGAGGTACCCTGTTATCATGTACCAATATGGTGGCCCCGGTGTTCAGCAGGTGCTCGATAAATGGAGTATAGGTGCTATGGGGCAGGGTGGTATCTATGAGGAATATCTTGCCCAGAACGGATTTGTTGTAGTATGTGTGGATGGTCGTGGCACAGGTGGTCGCGGTGCAGACTTCGAGAAGTGTACCTACTTACGTCTTGGTGAAAAAGAGGCCAAAGATCAGGTTGAAGCTGCTTTATACTTAGGTTCCCTGCCTTATGTTGACAAGGCTAGAATCGGGATTTGGGGATGGAGTTACGGCGGATGGAATACCCTTATGAGTATGAGCGAAGGGCGCAAAGTGTTCCGTGCAGGCGTGGCAGTCGCACCTCCTACTTGTTGGAGGTTCTATGATAGTGTGTATACCGAACGATACATGCGTACCCCGAAAGAAAATCCTTCAGGTTACAATGAGGTCAACCCTATTGCGCGTGCTTCAGATTTGAATGGTTCGTTGCTTATATGCCACGGATTTGCTGATGATAATGTACATTTTCAGAATACAGCAGAATATACCGAGGCTCTTGTTCAGGCAGATAAGGACTTCAAGGAAAACTTCTATACTAATAGAAACCATGGCATAAGTGGTGGTAATACCCGTAATCATCTGTTCCGTCAAATTACTAATTTCTTTATCGGTGAGATGAAATGAAGATAGAGATTAGACTTCTTTTATTTACTGTCATACTATTCCCGGTATTGGTTTTTGCTAAGTCATTGGGTGATGGATACAGACTCGTGTGGGGCGATGAATTTAATGGTGATGCTGTTGATTCCACCGTCTGGAACTTTGAAAATGGTTATATGCGTAATCATGAATGGCAGTATTATCAGAAAGAGAATGCACGTGTCTCTGATGGAATCTTGACAATTACAGCGCGTCGTGAGAACAGTCGTGGAAAGATTGAGTGCACATCGGCTAGCATAAATACCGCAGGTCATAAGGCTTTTCTCTATGGACGTTTTGTTGTGCGTGCCCGCATTCCTTATGCACGTGGAGCGTGGCCAGCTATTTGGACATTGGGTAGCAAATGGAACTGGCCATCGTGTGGTGAGATTGACATGATGGAATTTTATCATAAAGATGGTGTCCCATGTATTCTTGCGAATGTGGCTTGTGGCACCGACCGTCCTTATGCTGCCCGTTGGAGCAGTGTGGCTAAACCTTATGAACATTTCCTTCAGAAAGATAAATATTGGAGTGATAAGTTTCATATATGGCGTATGGATTGGGACAAGAATTCGATTCGTCTGTATCTTGATGATGAACTTTTAAACGAGGTGTTTTTAAAAGATACTCGTAATGGTAAGTTGGGTGATAGTGAGAATCCGTTTAACACTCCTCAATATATACTTCTTAACCTCGCTGTTGGCGGAGACAATGGTGGTGAGGTTGATATGGATGCACTTCCGATGAAGTATGATATTGATTATGTGAGAGTTTACCAAAAATAAATTACTAACTAAAATGATTGTATAATGGAAAGAAATTTTAGAATTATTTTATTATTGGCATTGTGTGTGTTGTTCATACCTGTATCACTCAATGCCAAGTCAAGAAAAAAAACGGAAGCTAAGAACCTGTCTACACTTGAAATGGTTGAGAAGGTAAATCGACATTGGCAGTCGGTTACGTCACCTGATGTACGCGCTTTTTGGGATAATGCAGCTTATTTCACCGGAAATATGGAGGCGTATAAGTTGACGGGAGATCCTACCTTCCTCGAGTATAGTGATAAATGGTGTCGCTATAACCATTGGATGGGTGCGACGGAACCCAATCTGTCTATGTGGCAGTATCAGACGTATGGTGAAAGTCAGCAACATGTGCTTTTTGGTGACTGGCAGATTTGTTTCCAGACTTATTTGGACATGTACCAGATGAATCCTGATGAGTATAAGATAAAGCGTGCTAAAGAAGTTATGGATAAAGAGTGCGCAATGGTAGATAATGGATTCTGGTGGTGGGCTGATGCTCTTTATATGGCAATGCCTGTAATGACAAAGATGTATAAGGTCACCGGAGATGTGAAGTACCTTGATAAACTCTACGATAACTTTATGTTTGCAGATAATCTAATGTTTGATAAGGATGAACATCTATACTATCGTGATGGTAAATATATCTATCCTGCTCATAAAACAGACAACGGAAAGAAAGACTTTTGGGCTCGTGGGGACGGATGGGTTCTTGCCGGTCTTGCAAAGGTTTTGCAGGATATGCCAAAGGATTATAAACACCGTGACTTTTTCGTAGAGCGTTTTTATCAGTTGGCAGCTGCTGTTGCTAAATGTCAGCAACCTCAAGGTTATTGGACACGTAGTATGTTAGACAAGAAACAGGCAGACGGACCTGAAACAAGTGGAACCGCTTTCTTTACTTATGGCTTGTTATGGGGAATGAACAGCGGTTTGCTGGATAAAGTCACATACCAGCCCGTTACAGATAAAGCTTGGAAATATCTCTCTACCAAGGCTCTTCAGTCTGATGGCAGTATCGGATTTGTACAGCCGATAGGCGAAAAAGCAGTTCCAGATCAGAAACTTGATGCCAATGCAACGTCCAATTTCGGTGTAGGAGCCTTTCTTCTGGCAGCATGTGAGAAAGTCCGTTTTGATGATACAAGTGTAAATCCGGTAGACAGTAAGTCGTTTGACGTGACTGTTACGAATAATGAGAACGTTCAGCGTCAGCAGGTTATAGAACTCGATGCAAAATCAGTCTACAGTAATTTGGGAATTAGCGGCGGACGCCAGTTTGTTGTAACTAATGCTTTAGGGCGTGAAGTTCCTTATCAACTTACTTATGATGGAAAGGTTCTCATTGAAGCTTGGGTAAGTCCATCTGGAATGGCATTATTTAAGATTGCTAAAGGTACACCTGCCATTCCTGTAAATGCTGTTTATGGACGCATGTATCCTGAGCGTGTTGATGATATAGCATGGGAGAACGATCGTTGTGCATACCGTTGTTATGGTCCAGCTCTCCAGAAGTCTGGTGAGGATGCTTATGGAAATGATGTATGGGTAAAGAATACCCCGGATCTTGTAGTTGAGCAACGTTATTATAACGAGGATATATATAGAAAACCGATAGCGGAGTTGCGCAAGGCAGGAAAGAAGCAGGAAGCACAGGAACTGGAAGAAAACATCAGTTATCACTTCGACCACGGCCATGGATTAGACTGTTATAAAGTAGGGCCAACGCTTGGTTGTGGAACCCCCGCATTGATGGATGGTGACAAGATTCTTTTCCCATATTGTTATAAAAATTATCAGATTCTTGATAATGGTCCTCTCCGCTTTACCGTTAAACTCATTTATAATCAGGTTACTGTCAAAGGTGATACCGGAGTGGTAGAGACACGTATTGTCAGTCTTGACAAAGGGTCTAATTTCAATAAGATGACCGTCAGCTATAGTGGATTGACGTCACCTTGCCAATTAGGGGCAGGTGTTGTTATCCATAACGAAGATACCGTAAGTGTAAAGTTTTCAGATAACTATGTTGCTTATGCCGACCCGACAGATGATCCTAAAGGGCAGAACTTTCAGATATATGTGGCAGTTCTGTTTCCTAATGGCGTAAGCCAGACAAAGAAAGTCATGTATACCAATCCAACCCGTGGAAATGCAGGTCATGCTTTAGGTGTAACAACCTATAAAAGTGGTGAAAATTATACATATTACTTTGGTAGTTCATGGAGTAAATATGATTGTCGTACTTTTTCCGAATGGACAGAGCGTATCAGTGGTTTCATGGACAGTATCAAATCTCCTCTGAGTGTAACCGTAAAATAATGATAAGTATTTATTATATTAAAAGTTCTGTCGGGAGTTCCTCGACAAACCTTTTTGGTTTTGTGTATATAAGAGGATAAGAATTACTCCTCAAATCACCTGTTTACTAAACCTGAAAGCATCGATATTTGATTGCTTGTGCCTCGTCCTTGCTTATGGAACACCTATTTGCAATGTAGAGTGCTCAGTAAATAATAGCGAATAGCATATTAATAGTGAATTTACTAATGTCTTCGCAATAAATCTGGATATATTCAATGTGTAAAGTCTGAAGGGTTAGGTGATTCCTGATTATGATTATACTTAGAATATGAATGGATATGAAGGAAATAAAATAAAGGGCTGAACCCATTTGCGGGTTAAGCCCTTTATTTTTACTAAAATCTTGCCTGATGGCAATATTAATAGTTATGAGATTAATTATGATTTTTGTTTTTCTTCTTCTTCTTCTTCTTGAAATAGGTCTTCTCCCCAGTGAGTTACGGCTTCGCGTGCTTCACGGTCAATTACCTCCTTCGCTTTCTGAGCATAAAAAATCATACGTAGAGACTGATTGTAGTTGAAGTAGTTCCATATCCAGTTGAGTAATACGATGACTTTATTGCGTACGCCAAGTATTGAACGTAGATGTACCACCAACCACATAACCCATGCAACAAATCCATGCATCTTTATCTTGCTGAATTCGGCAACGGCCTTATTGCGTCCTATCGTAGCCATTGAACCAAAGTTCTTATAACTGAAAGGTTTAGGGCTTTTCCCTTTTTCGAGGCGGAAAATGTTTTTTGCTAGCAGTTTACCCTGCTGTATGGCAACTTGTGCCAACTGCGGATGACCATTCGGGAAATCCTTGTCGCCACTCATGATACATTGGTCTCCTATGGAGAAAACGTCGTCAAGACCTATTACCTGATTAAACTCATTAACCTTAATACGGTTGCCGCGGCCGATAAATTGGCGATCCAGATTGGCTATTGTATTGCCAGCTACACCGCTCACCCATATAAATGTTCGCGTAGCGATGGCACTACCGTCCTCCAGAACAACTTTATGGTCTTTGTAATCAACTACCTTCTTGTTGAGTAGGATATTTACTCCCATGTGGCGTAGAAATTCTTCAGCTTTCGCTGATGACTCTTTTGACATACCTGATAGCAGACGGTTGCCAGCCTCTATGAGGTATATATTCATAAGCGTTCTATCCAAGTCTGGATAGTCATGGGGTAGAATGGTTCTTTTCATCTCAGAAAGGACACCTGCAACCTCAACCCCTGTGGCACCGCCACCGACGACAACAACATTGAGAAGTTCCTGGCGCTCCAATTCCGTAGCACAAGTAATGGAGCGTTCGAGGTTTGAGAGAATCGCATTTTGAAGTCCCATGGCTTCTGAAACGTTTTTCATAGGTATCGCCTCTTCTTCGATATGCTTGTTACCGTAGAAGTTGGTTGTTGTACCTGCTGCGAAAATCAGATAGTCATAGTCCACCTTTCCGATAGAGGTCTGAATGATTTTTTTATCAGGGAACACTGCGCGCACCTCAGCCATGCGGAAGTAAAAATCGTGTGTGTCCTGAAAAATCTTACGGAAAGGAAATGAGATGGAACTCGGCTCCATGCCTGCCGATGCCACCTGGTAAATTAGTGGTGGAAATTGGTGATAATTGTTTTTGTCAATTAAGATGACCTGTATGCCGGAATTTTTTAACTTGTTAGCTAACTTTAATCCTCCAAAGCCACCTCCTACAATTACTACACGCTTTTTGTCGCCTTTCGAAATGTTTAAACTCATAAATATAATCTTTTCCTTCGGTTTGTTAGTAAACGTATGCAAAGGTAGCACTTTTATTTGATAAAGGAACTGTTGATATTGATTAATAATAATTAATTTCAAAAAAAACGCTGGCATCTATAAATGTCAGCGTTTTTGCAAAGTCGAGTTGTCAAAATTATATAATAACCTTCTTCCCGTTAATTATATATATCCCCTTATCAAGTCCCTCTGTGGCCTTGTTAGGTAATACGCTACTACGGATTTTTATACCTTCAATGGTATATACGTCGGTATAAACAGGATCGGGGGTCACGCTAGCACGACTTATTCCTGTAGCATCCCAGTCAATAGTGAATACGTATGTGTTGATGCTGCTTGGCGAAAGTGGAAATGTCGGTTTACTCGTTGGTTTTGATATCTCCAGATTCTGTTTGTCGCATGTCAGAGATTCTGTCGTCGTGGTGCGTGTACAACTCTTTACTGCGTAAGGGAGGCTAAATACCACATTTAGAGTATTGTTAATAGCATTGGAGTTGATTATCATTACGATAAGTGAGTCTCCCTTGATGTAAGCAGATGTTTCCATAACAGAACTGGCAGTGATGGTAGCACCGAGCCGGGTAGAGCCTGTAACATTCTTGGTGAAGTGTGACATCACATATCCTCGTTTCGTTATCTGCATGTCCTCATTGCCAGAACCGCTTGCCACGGCCTTTCCATCACCTATGAATGCATGGTTGGCACGCATATACCAGTAGACATAAGCACTGAGGTTTCCTGTCATTGCTTCGTTTACCTCTTTGGCAAACATAATCTGTTCACTCCATATCGGTGAATCAAAGACCTTCTTGTCCCCCATACTGTCGTCATTGCGAGGGTCTACAAAATGTTCGGTCTCCCATGCCTCAACTCCATGTGCCATTGCCGTGGCGGCTGCTATAGGCGCATATTTCACGCCACTGCCGTAGAAGTGACCACCGATATAACTGATGTATTTGCAGGTATTGCTGTCGTTAAGCAGAGAATCGGTGTACGCTGGATTATACCAGAAACTCTCACCGCCCATAAGTTTTGCCCCAGTTAGCCTGTTGGCATAGTCTCTTACGAGTGCGTGCATCTCAGATGGAGTATATAAACATCCTGAATAACTTACCTGCCAGTCCGGCTCATTCTGTATGGCCACGATATCCACTGCTGCTCCGTTGCCCTTCATATATGTGCAGAAAGTATTGAACCATGGGAAAAAACTTTTATATTTGTCTGTTCTTAATCTTCCTCCTACACCTGCACTGTCCTCACCCGATGCCGAATTATTCGTTTTATATGCTGCAGGCGGTGACCATGGTGTACCGAATATGATTGCTCCACGGTGTTTCGCGCATTTCACTGCATTGATATATCCATGCCAGTCATAAGGCGTGTCCCATGGAGTGGTTACATCTCCAATAAGATTTGGTGATATCTCAATACGCATGATGTTTAAGCCAACAGGAGATGCTGCACCATAAAGCTTTGCTATGATTGTGGTGTCTTGAATCGGACACATTAAATCACCCATGGCCGCGGCACCGAAACCAGAGATATGTTGGTACTGCTTAGAACTGACGTTCACGTTGATATCATAAGCGTCAGCACTGATGGCTGTAGATAGGCATAAAGCCGCTGAAATTAATATTTGTAATAGTTTCATCTTATTTTATAAGGTTAATGGATTAACGTTTACAAAGGTAGCGATATTATTTGATAAAATAGTGGTTGATATTTATTAATTTAAAGAAACGCTGGCATTTATTATAGATGTCAGCGTTTCTTTGTAATGTGAAGTTGTCTAAATCAGATAAGAACTTTCTTACCATTCGTATCTTTATTGTTTTATCTGGCAGCACTTTACTGAGATTTTTTTATACGTACAATGGTCTTCTTATTTTAAAGGTAAATACCAATTATTTTTGTCTAATAACAGATTATATAAAGTTTCGTCTTTACTTCCACTACGTTCTGATACAGGTTTGGCTAGATACGTAGGATCGTTACGATGCATAGAGATTCTCATTAGATCAAAGAATCTGTTTCCCTCGAATTGTGTTTCAAGAGCCATTTCATTTGCAATCATATCCTCAACGAGAGGTATCTGATAGTTGACCGTATCCTGATAAGTTGCCAAAGATTTTGATGGTTCTGGCAGATTATAGTAAGTGTTGGCACGACTGTCACCGCAACCGCGCGAGTGTACTCCCTGAGTATTTTGTTCGGTGAACGCATATTGGCTGAAAGAGAGTAGTGAAGCTCCGTTTGTTCTTTCAATGCTGTCGACATAGTTGCTCAGATTGTCAGAATTGAGTCCGCATTTCAGAATAGCAAATGCAGCCTGAGGATAGCCTGCGCGGTTGAGAGCCTCAGCATAACACAGATATATTACGCTTGTACGGTATGTGGTTATTCCGTCACTGTTTATTTTGCTAATGGTTTGGCGGTTGGCGGAATACTTTGAAGTGGCCGACTGATTGATAACATTTGTCTTCCAGTTGGCGTAGAGACGGAGGTCTCCAACAAATAGTTCGTTGAGTTCATTCTTTGTAGGAGCGTAAAGTGTATCTCGTTTAGCGTTTGTGGAATAAACCAAACAAAAACGTTGTGATTTTGATAGATTTTTCAGAGCTGTCGACGGTTCTACCTGGCAGAAATAGTTGTTGTCGAGAGTGGAATTATATACATTCTTTAAATCACTGGTGATACCATTAAATTCACTTGATTCCATAGGTATGTAGCTCTGGCATTCTTGGGCGTTACTACTATTGAAGAGGGTGCTGTAGTTATTTATAAAATTCTTGAAATCAGTGGAGTTCCAATAAATCCCAGAAGTTCCAGTTGTTATTTCTTGACCGGTAAGGGTAAGATAATCATGGTAGTATTGTGCGGCTTCCTGATACCGTCCTGCCCATAGGCAGAGATCACCCAGAAGTGCCCTCATGGGTATAAAGAATCTTTTCGAGTTATAACCTCCGATAGTTCCGTAGGATGGAAGGTTTACATTGATATAGGGTTTCAGGTCATCAATAAAGTAATTACAGATATCTGTGATCCCCGATTTTGTTTTGTTCTGTTCCTCTTCAGCTTTAGCTTCTGTGAGAACAGGATCCGTGACGAGTGGGACGTTGCCATAGGCTTGTGCTAACTGTAGGTAGGTCCATGCACGAAAGGCTTTGACGGCAGCATATTCGGATTCGAATATCTTCACGTTTCTTTTGGTGAGTGATGTATCTACAGTAGCGAGATAGTAATTGCAGTTGTTGATTACAGCGTAATAGTCGCTTACTCTATTATATTTATTGTTTGCCGTTGCGTTAAAGTTTGCCAATGTCTTAAGGTCTGTACTCGCATTGGCAGTGGTAGTGGTAAGGTCGCCGCGCATTTCACCGATGAGTACCGTGCGGTCGGCAATTTTCTGCATCTTATAAATGATTCCCATTACAGAATAAACCGAGTCAACAGGACTGTTGAGTGTGTTGTCTTTCTGAAACATCACTAACTCGGAGTCAGTCTCCATCAGATCACTGCATGATGAAAGAAATATACCAAATGTAGCTGCGAGAGCTAAGCTTATTATTGTTTTTTTCATATTCGTATCGTTATAAGTTAATCTTTATGCCTAATGAGAAAGAACGTCCGCTACCGAGTAATCCGCGATCAATACCTTGGCTGAGTACATTGTTGCCTGATGAACAGTTAGGGTCCGTACCTAAGTATTTCGTGATGGTAAATAGATTCTCGGCACTTCCCCAGAAGGTTATACCTTGTAAGTATGTGGAGCGTATAGGCAATGCGTAGCTTAGAGTCAGTGAGCGTAGGCGTATATAAGAACCGTCTTCTATCCAACGGTCGCTGAAACGGCTGTTGCCCATCTCGTCTTGGTAACTAACGCGTGGTATGTCGGTCACCTGACCTTCACAGGTCCAGCGGTTGTTCATCGCTGTCGTCTGATTGTAGAAGTAACACCCTCCTTCAAGTATCATTCTCTCATAGTTGAATACATCATTTCCGAGAGAATAGTTGAACACTGCGTTTAATGTCCAGTTCTTGAATGTGAGGTCAGATGATATGTTACCGTAGATATCGGGATTTGGATTACCGATTACGGTACGGTCGTTCTCGTCGATACAGTTGTCTTGGTGGAGATCAACGAATTTCATATCTCCGGCTTCGAAATATTCTTTCTTTCCGCTTTCGGAGAGTTGGTAGAGCGCGGCTGTCTTTGCCTCAGCAGTAGTACTGAATACTCCATCGGTCTTATATCCATAGAAAAGGCCAACAGGAGAACCTACTTGTGTGAGGATAGTTGCACCATAGGTGGATGTGGTAAATGACTTGTTGTCATCAGGGAGGGCTGTAATCGTATTTATATAATGTCCAGCTGAAGCACCAATTTGCCATTTCCAATTTTTGAGATTGAGTACTTTAATTGTGGCGGATACATCGAAGCCATTGTTCTCAAGTTTTCCGTTGTTGCTCCAATTCTCGGATAGACCGCTCGTGTAAGCCAGTTGCTTGAGTGTGAGCAGATTGTTGGTCCAACTCTTGAAATAGTTAAACTGCAGGTTCACTCGGTTGTTGATGATGTTCGTTTCTAGGCCGGCTGTGAGTCGTTTCGTGGTTTCCCATTTCAGTGAGGTATTTCCGATATTTGAAATAGACAGCCCGTCAACAGAATTGCCAATCATGGTATTTGCTTTGAAGTATGTTCTTGAGGCTGTGTAATCGATATCATCATTTCCGCTAATATCCAATCCGACATTCAGCTTCATGTAATTGATCCCTTTGATATTGGTCATCCAAGGTTCGTTTGATAGGATCCATGCTCCCTGAATGCTAGGGAAGAGACCCCACACCACACCGAACATGTTGATACCGTCTGCATCGTCACCGAAACGTGAGGATGTCTCTGCTGATAATCCTGCTGTACAATAATATTTCTCTGCGTAGTTATAGTCGGCATTAGCGTACCATGTGATGTCGCGGCATTTGTCGTCAGCACCGTCTGTTGATTTATAGGCAAGACTGCTACTCATATTGGGCGTCTTATCGTTGCCGGTATTATATCCTTTCTGAATATTGAGTTTATAGTTATCGCTAAGGTATCTTACGCCTCCGAAGACGTCTATCTTATGAACCCCATAACGATTTTCCCATCCCAGTCGGGTATCGCTTGATATTGAACTCTCACGTCCCGCAAGTGATTCTGCGACATTATATACGTAAGTTGTGCTACTCAAACCGTTGACTTTGAATGCAGGTACTCCGCTGATAGGGAGGTAGTAATTCTCGTTAGTATTGATTAGTGAGAAACTAAAATGCTCATAGAGCGTGAGATGCTTATTGAAGTTATATTTAGGTGTAATTGCAATATTGATGGTACGATTGCCTAATGTGTTACGGTTTTTACCTTCACCATAAGTCAGTATACTTGATGGATTGGCAAGTGAATTATCTGAACCGAAAACCTCTGACAGATAGTTGTCAGCATCTTCAAGATAACTGCTTTGATTGCCTTTGACATCGAAAGCATAAGGATTTAGAAACGGGCTCTTTATAAGGCCTAGAAGTCCTGGTGATGTAACTGTAGTATTGGTGATGTCACTCGAAACGCCATCATCCCTCAAGTCACGGTTAACATCACTGTAAGACGCATCAAATCGACACGTAAGATTGCGGATAAGTTCTATATCTGTGTTCAGACGCATATTGAATCTTGAGAAATCATTATCCTTAAGAGTGCTGTTTGCATAAGAATAACCGACAGAGAGATTGTAATTTGCTACGTCATCACCTCCTTGCACATTGATACCGTAGTTTTGTGAAAACGTATTGTGGTACACCTCTTTGGTCCAGTCCGTATTATTATGATACTGTTTGTAATAATAATATGTGGGGTCATTGTTGAGGAACTTCAATCCCGATATATCGTTTGCCGATGTCGACGCAAGCAGTTGGGTGGAGTAGAGACGGTAGTCTTCAGCATTCATCATCTTCGGTAGTTTGGGCATTAGGTCGTAACGGCCGTTGATAGTAACATCTATTTTTGTTGCCATCGATTTGTTTCGTTTCGTCTGGATGAGAAGGACGCCATTGGCACCCTTTGCTCCATAGATGGCTGTACCATTTTTCAGCACAGTCACTTTTTCGATATCGTTGACATTGATATTGGCCAGTAGGTTATTGTAATAACCGTCGTGTATAACAGAACGGCTATACTGCATGTCGGTGATGACACCGTCGATAACAATTAATGGCTGGGTATTAGCCTGTAGTGAGTTGATGCCGTTGATAAGCATCATGTTGCCTAAGCCTACATTAGCACCGCGTGAAACAGAACGAACGTCAGCACCAAGACGATCTGATATAAACGGATCAATCGATTCTGCAGAACTATTGTCAAACTGGCTTGTTTCTTTCTGCTTTGATGCAACTGTAGAACGGTTATACTGAGAAGAAAAACTTACAGTATACATGCGAGCATTTACAGCTTTGTGATTTTTTCCGATGGCACACTGCTGAAAGTTATAGCCATCAACCCTCATCATTACAGAGCTGATATAACTTGGTACTTTTATTTCATATTTACCTGTTTCATTGGTCATGGCTGAGAACCTATTGTTTCCGTAGGCTTCGACGATAACTCCAGGCATGGGATCACCGGTTGCAGCGTCGGAAACTGAACCTTTGACAATGAACGTGGTTGTATCTCTCTGAGCTGCTACCGTCAGTGAAGCCGCTAGCATCATCAATATAATAGTTGTCTTTTTCATTTTTCTTCAGAAATAGGTTTCAGGTATATGCAGTCTATGAAAGTTTCACGCAGGAATGTCGATGTCTCTCGTGCCAGAATGGAGCAGGTCAGAGTGAGTGTGACTGTCGTTTTGTCTTGCTTGTAATTGCAGGTGGGGAACTTAAATGCTTTTGCAAGTACGATAGTATCTACCTTATTTATATTATTAGTAAAAGTTGCATTCCCGCAATTATATGTCTGTTGCTTACCTTTAATATCATAATACTTAAGTGTCGCTTTGAATTTGTTGGGGCGTGTGTCTGGTTTCACGGTGTTGTATACACTGTTTGGCAGGATAACTGCACAAATGTCATAAGTTCCCGCCAGGGTATTGTCGATGTTATATGTCATAGTCCAGTTGGATGTAGCGGGTGATGCCACAATGTCGATATACGAATGATTGGATATACTGTCCGCCGACAAATAACGTATGTTGTAGTTACAGAGGGAACTATTTGTAATGTTTGACTCTTTTTCACCTTCTATTATTATCTCCTTGAAAAATGTATCTTTGTATCTGAATGGCCATTTGTCTGTTTGATACAGAAAGCCATTACTGCATGCAATTTTCTTTGTCGATTGATTCAGAATGCCACCTTCAGCGAATGGTTTATAAAAGACATGATCTTTCCATTTCCTCATGTTATACCTAGTGGATACAAGAGAGTCGTTGGGAGACGATTGTATGCTCATGTTGAAGAATTCATCATCCATAAGGGCTCTGTATGTCCAATATCGTTGCAGGGAATCAGCTTTATTGATATAGGCATAATTGAAAAATGTAGCAACACTGTCATACGCCTCTGTGAATCCTGCTGCTGACGGTGTTACCATCCAATAGGAACTGTCTTCCGAGTTAACATATCCGAAACCGTCGAGCATCGTGTTCTTTTCTATGATGACAGAGTCGATATAAACAGGAACCCCATCAACAAGCCCTGACGAGAGAGAATTCTCTTCGTCAAGAGAGTCTTTCTCAAACCCTCTCAGAAAATCTCCCATCGACTTAAACTGATCCATGTTAACCAACGCTTCATAAATGTTATACTGATACGGAAGATCTTTATTGATGATATGCAGAATACCATTCTTAGCGCGGTTATTAGCCGATGATATTGAGACATCTCCTATTTTCCCGAAGCCAAGGGTGAGATGTTTTGTATTCATAAACGTTATGTCATCGCTGTCTTCGACAAGCGAGAATGTGGAACGCGCTATATGATTCTTTACAAACATTTTCTCTACACATGAATCGCCTATTGCCGTCTGGCATAGGGCAATGAGTGAGTCTTTATTGAACGTACCGTTCTGAGGACCCCACACTGTAAACGCTTGTCCAGAATTGAGCAGGTCAGCATAACTCACGCTACTTTTTTTGTGATGACGGTATACATAGGTGTTACTAAGTACCGAACTGAAATCACTCAGATTGCTGTTAGCTGATATCTCTTGCCATAAAGTCTGATCAGAACCCGAGGTGGCGGCATCGTAGTGGTTGTCCCACGAGTCGCTGCATGATGTGCAGGCTATCAGCAAAGCTGCTAATGGTAATATTTTATTTATTGATTTCATAATATATTCATTTTAAATATTAATGTCTATCTTCTCCTTCAGGGCTTGCATATACACTTTTCGGACATAACTCAATATAGTCGAACGACAAGTAACAGTTGGAATTATCGAGAACCTGACGGAATCTCAGATAGTTTGTCTTATCTGGTGTAAGATATTGCGTGGTAAGAATGCGTCGCAGATTTTCTGTGTTTTCACGAAAGACGTTTCCTCCGGATGAACGGTATGAATCCATTGCTTTCATATAACTTCGGTTGTGCATCGCTTTGTCTACAGCATTGTTTGATCCTTCGTCGTCAACATCGGCTACCCATCCGATTTTTGGATCAGGACCGTAGATACGGAGGTCGATAGGAATTCCACAAGGCTGATTATTGAGATAGACCTGTACCACACCGCGTTCTGTACCTACTGTATAACCGAGGCGTATCTCGTAAGTGCCTGCCGGAACGGGAGGCAATTTGACAGTAAGGTCGTAGATACCTGTTACGCATATAGCATCACCCTCATAGCTGTGCCAGAATAATTCCTGGTCATGAACACCTACGAATGTCTCTTTCGAGAATTTCCAATCTTGAATGCTTCCGTTTTTGAATCCAACAAGGTAGTCTGTTCCGTAATTTCCTCGTGCACTCTGATTCATGAAGTCGGGGCTTAACGTGGTCGCATCCACTCTTATTCTGGTGTTTAGTACTACGTCACGTGTGGTCATATTGTAAGTGAGGATGTCATCTATATAATGATAAACTCCGTTAAGTGCACTTTGGTCAACACCTGTCACCTCTGACGGAGCGAACACTCGTACACCTCTGACGGTAAATTTCTTCTGAAGACCCTTACGGTTGATGAATAAACCATCGCCGTTGATACAAAATCTGACAATTGTTCCAGGACACATCGTTTCAAAGAAGTCCTCAGGATCGGCAACATCAGTGACGCAACAGTTTGCCCTTATCTGACTGGCAGTGAGCCATTCGTTATAGTTACCCATGCGATTTATCAGATGATAAGCGATAAATCTGTTGAGAGGATTCTTGCGGTTGGTGAAGTCTTCGTCATACTTACCTGCATCTTCAGGATACACTGCATCGTATATTTTCTTTGCATAATCTTTCAAATCATTAATACTTTGAATATCATGGATATTAAATATAGAGTCCGGTTCAACGAAAGCTGTATATTTAAAATATCTCTTTTCTCTGAAGTGTGCGTATTGCCAATATCCACCGTAGTAGGTATAGATACCCTTCGTAATGGAATCTCCAGTACAACTGTATGAATTGTCTATATATTTAGTAAGAGAGTCATTCATGTGAGTGAGTTGAAGGGCTTGGCTGAAGATTGTTGTTTTCTTGTCACCTTCAATAAGATCTGGCAAAAATAGATTACTAGACTCTAATACTTTGTTTACCGTATGTACAACACCGTTGGTAACAGAGTCGTCATAATTTATCATCTTTGCCTTCTTGTTGATATAATAAGTAAGTGCATTATTGTTTTCCACATCAGAGTCGCTAGAAAGAACAAGGTATCTGTCATCCATATTCATTGAAGGCAGTGCACCGTCTGTTAAGTCGGTAGTGAAGTATGCACCATTCTTTATAATATGTGTTCTTGCCAGTGTGTCGCAATCGACAGCAGGAATCTCATCCACGTTCTTGTAACCTTTGGAACTCATATACTCGTTCATCGCTGAGTTCGTCGGTGCAAAACAGGTGAATTCGCCATAAGTGGATAGTAGACTGTAATAGTTGGCGCGTTTAAGCACCTCAATAAAGTCGCTGTAAGTGTCGTTACGGTTGCTAAGATAGTCTGCAACCGTCTCACCGGTGAATGTGTAGTAGTTTGCGGATGTTGTTTCATCCTCACAGCTTACGGTTAATGATGCGACAAATATAGTCATAATCATCAACAATATATTTTTCATATTAATAATATGTCTCATTGTTACGCTACTTTTAATGGTTTATTTCCTGGTCATTACCCGTATTGTATCCAGGGTTCTGAGTTAGGTTAGGATTTACTTTAAGTTCAGACTCACTATATGGGAAATAGAGAATGTCTGGGGCACTTAGTTTAATTTTGATAGCATTGGTGTTATCCTCATATTTATTCAATACATAACTTACTAAACGACTGTTAGATCCTTCGCGGCGCGCCAGTCTGACAAGGTCGAACCAGCGTTTGCCTTCGAAGAGCAGTTCACGTTGACGTTCCAGAAGTATCAGATTTTCCATCGCAGTTCGTGAACCTCCATAGTTGCTGAATACCAGTGTGTCTGTACGTGTACTGAGGGTGATGTTATTGGCACGTTTATAGACGGCCTGCACAAGTGAGAAAGCGTTTTTGTAGTTGTCAACAGCACTATCTGCGCTAGCATTTCCCATTTTCTCTACCAAGGCTTCGGCCTTTATCAGCATAATATCGCTAAGGCGATATATAATCCAGTTTGCATAGGATGTTGAACGGATGCTTGATGTGACTGCGGGTTGCGTCGTTGAAGAAGTATTCGAGTTGTTGAATGATACATTCTGACGCACATACTTCGTAATTTGATATTTACTTGATGCAGACTGCATTGATTCTAAAACACGGCAATCTGTATTTTTGAATGTTGAATTGCCACCAGAAAATACATCCTTAAATAAGAAAGAGGGTGCACTCAGATAACCGGTATTTGAAGAACTTCCATAATATGAGCTTATGAATGAGTTTGTTACAGATTGGTTGTTTTCGAAGTATAATTCGAAGATGCTTTCAAACGAATTACCCTGACCGAATATTTCATTGTAAGCATGTCCCGATTTTACATCACCGTCTTCAATTTCGTTTATAAGGGGATAGCCGTTGTATAGATCAATATCAAAAGATTGACCCGCCTTAGCTTTTTGTTCTTCGTATTGTTGCCTTTTGTAATCAATGATTAGATTGCAATATTTGATACTGTTATCGTAGTCCTGTTTCCAAAGGTACATATCCGCCAGTATGGCATAAATAGTGTAGCGCGTAACACGGCTGGTATTATAATAGCTCATCTCAGATTCGTCAGTATAATAACGTTTCACTGCATTATCCTTGACAGATTCCAAGTCAGTAATAAGCGAATCGAGCACATTATTGAATTTTGATGCCGGTAACTGGTAATTTTCAGTATCGTCGATTGACGGACTGGTGGTATAAGGTACATCTCGGAAAGCTCTTATGAGATAGAAGTAACAGAGGTCGCGGAGAGTTGAAGCTTCGGCCACGTTGGCTTTCATTTCGTTTTCTGTGTAATTTGGGTCTTTCTTCTGTACCATAGGAGCATAATGACATACCGTATTACATCTATTGATTGTCTGATAGAAAACAGTCCACTGACAGTACGTACTGTTAGGGAGTAGATTCTCTTTCAATATTTCTGTTTCTGCAGAGGGGGTAGCAGAACCGGCAATGATATTGTCGGAACGCATCTCGCCCCATACAGCCATCCTCTGTATACAATCAGCACTTTCCAGTGATTGATAACAGGAGTTGACAACACTCGTAACATCCGATTTCTGTGTCCAGTAGTTCTCTAACACTACGTCATTAAGTGGTAGAATGTCCAAGAAGTCGGAGCATGATGTGAGCGTCAAAGCTCCAAATATTATAATTGATATTTTTTTCATCTTCCTTAGATTATTAATGTTAGAATTGAATAGTGATGCCGACAGTGAATGAGCGTGAACGTGGTGTTTTTGCTGTGTCATAGACGATACCATAACTGCCGTATGAGACCTCAGGATCTGCACCGCTGTACTTTGTCAAACAGAAGAGATTGTTGGCACTCAGATACATACTTAGTTGTGAAAGTCCATATTTACTGAGGGCCTTAGCATCTACAGCGTATGAAAACTGTGTGTAATTAAGACGTATAAATGAGCCGTCTTCTACAAATCTGTCGCTTCCGAGCCAATTGTAACCACTCTTATAAAGAGCTCTTGGTATCTGAGTCTCATCACCTTCCACTCTCCATCGCCAGTTTACTGCACGGCTTTGATTATTATTTGAATACATGCTTTCAGCGGTCATCCGGGCTTGGTTGATAATCTTATTGCCCCAGCGGAAGTTAAACTGGTTATTCCAACTCAGTCGTCCCCATTGTAGTTTAAATCCCCATCCACCGGTAATCTTTGGCAGGGAACTACCTAGATATACAATGTCCAATTCGTTGATATTACCATCGTGGTTAATATCCTCGTAGATGGCATCGCCACCTTTAAATTCATATGCAGAGCTAGTTCCATAACAGTAATACATAGGTTTTGTATTACCTTTCTCATCAAGAATCACAGCTCCCGAAGCATCTCTTACGACAGGTGCATTTGGACCGCTGACACCTTTAACTTGATTGGCTGTATATTCAGAGTATTGATATACTCCTTTATATTTGAAACCATATATACTACCCAAGGAACGGTTAAGTTGAACGCGTGTTAGATAACTTCCGTTCGAACGGTCGAATTCGCTGTTAAGACTAGCCAGACAAGTTGGATCCATCTCTGTCAGTTCATTGCGGTTGTTGGCAAAAGATATATTAAAATCTGCAGAGAACTTACCTGCTTTTATAATTCTGTTACCATTGATATTAAATTCCCATCCGGTGTTTTTCATTTTACCCACGTTCTGGTATGAAAGAGTGGAGAATCCGGAAGAGGTAGGAATGGAGCGGTTTTGCATAAGAAGGTCGCGTACAGTTCCTGTGTATATATCCACATTTCCGTTTATAAGATCGTCAAAAAAACCGAAGTCGAAACCGAGGTTGAATGACTCTTTTTCTTCCCACTTCAATTTCTTAAGCTGTATGTTGCTTTGATATACTGATCCTTCACCTGTATACGAACTACCGTTGGCATACTTACTGAAATAAAGGTATTCTGCATCAGGTTGTTTCCCTGATATACCCCATCCTGGACGGATAGAAAGCATGGATAACCAAGGCAGATGTTTCTTCATAAATGGTTCATCGCTGATATTCCAACGTCCTGACAATGCAGGGAAATTACCCCATCGTTCACTCGGGCCAAACTTCGTACTACCATCGCGACGGATAGTGAAGTCAAGCATATATCTGCTTTTATAGGCATAGTGAGTAGAAAATGTGAAATACATACTGCGCCACTGTCCTGCAGATGTAGAGAAGTTGCTGCTGATAATACCGTTTGCCGCAGTACTTTGTATAGTTCCAGAAGGAAGACCATACTCGCCGGTTGCCTGTGTCGTTGAATTTCCACTTGTCATCTGTCCGCGAAGCATCATTGATAAAGAATGGTCTTCATTTTTGAATTTAGGGACAAAGGTAAGTGTATGTGTGGTCGTTACGCCGAGACTCTTGTATGATGAGGAGGTTGCGTTATTGCATGCTGTTGACGACCATCCGGAGGTTACCAAACTAGCAGGAAAAAATGTATCATTGTAATCATTGAAAATGTTAAACACGATTTTTCCTTCGTATGTCAATTGCGTATCATCGTTGCTAAGTCCCAGCAGGTTATACTTCAATTGGAATTCCGGTTCGATGTTGAAACTCGATTCGCCGTTTTTTGCAAGGTTAGCAAGTGCAACAGGATTGACATTACTTCTTTGATCCGACAACTCACTTGAACTACTTGAAAGCATATTGTAATAATCCTTCGTATTATTTCCGTAGGCATCCTGCTCATAAATAGACAGATTTGGCATCCGTATGTAAGCCATTGATAGCAAGTCTGAATTGTTATTTAGTGAACCGCTGTAGTTCTTTTTGTTATTTGTATAAGTCATTGCTATATTTGTAACAATCTTAATTCGGTCACTGACGAAGTAGTCGAGAGCTACGCGGGTGGTGAATCTGTCGAGCACCTGTTTGATGATAGAACCTGTTTCATGGTCATAACCTGCCGAGATACGGAAGTTCGCTTTTTCACCACCACCAGATATAGCCACGTTGTGCTTCTGTTGCCAACCTGTTTGTTTAACTGCCTTTACCCAGTCTGTATTATTGTTGTACATCTCATATTCTGAATATGTAGGATCATAATTCAGTTCTACGATGTTTGAAGCATCATCGCTCAGTTTGGGATTGAAGTATTCTTCTTTCAGAAGCATGGTGTACTGATCACCGTTGAGCATCTTCATTCCGTTCGGCTGGTATGTGCCTGTGATTCGATAAGAGTAACTTACTTTCGTTTTCCCTCTTGCTCCACGTTTTGTTTTTATTTCGATTACACCGTTAGAACCCTGTGATCCCCAAATGGCGGTGGCAGCAGCATCCTTGAGAACAGAAATACTTGCAATGTCTTCTGGGTTGATGTTTAACAATTCTGCAAACTTTTCGTCGTTAGCACTGTTATAGTCGAAGTTGGAACTGGCATCTGTCTCCCATACATTCCCATCAACCACAATAAGTGGTTCTGATGAGCCATTTATACTTGATACGCCACGCAATCGCATTGATGTTCCTGAACCAAGATTACCGCTGTTTGCTATAATGTCAAGTCCAGCGATACGTCCTTGCAAGGCTTCGTCTATAGTAGTCACAGGTAGGCCTTCGAACTCCTTCGCATCAATGGTTTGGCGAGCTGTAGATATTTCGGTGACAGGAACGCTAAGTCCCGAACCTTCACTCCTTCGCTTTGCCTTTATCACAACTTCCTTAATCTGTGTGATATCTGTCATTCGTATTTTATAAACGGTATTGTTTATGGGCAAGATCTGAGTCTGGCATCCAACAAATGATATTTTTATTTTATCCTTAGGATTGACCAGTTTGAAAGAGAAGTTTCCGTTGAAGTCTGTCACACAAGCTGCCACAATACGGTTGGCGGCATCTATCTCCACTACATTCACCATCATCATCGGCCCCTCTTGGTCATGTACAGAACCTCTGATAATCTGACCAGCTTTCTGTCCGAATGCTGTTCCTGTAACAATAAACAGTGTCGCTACAAAGCATAAAAAGGTTTTTCGTTTCATATTATGATTTAGTTTTTACTTGTAAAATAAAGGACCGTCAATCTGATGGATTACAGCCGAAGAACTTGTTTCTATATTTGATGCCTGAGTAGCATCCTTAGAGTTGTACTGATATTCTTTCGCCATTAGATTGTACAGATTGGTGCTTGTAGCTATTACATTTCTAGTATTACCTGCCAAATCGGTGACTTTAAGACCAGACTTGTCAACACTCACTGTCAGTTTATAGAATCTCTTAGTCGACGGATTAACGGTGGATGTCTCATATTCCCCGCTCTCACTTCCTGCACCGATGAAGATTGCATTATCCTGTATGTGATATTTCAGGAAATTAATAATTTTAGTCGAGTCGGCAGTTTTAGTTGTAAAATCTTCGTTCGCCTCTTCTAATTCAACCTTCTCCCAAGTAGGTAATGTTCCATCTTTCTCTAGAGTAAGAATGCTCTCATTCGTTGGAACATATACGGTGTAATGATATGTGTTGAAAAGATTTATATTAGTACCTCCACACGCGTTTGCATTATTGTGGATGGTTTCGAAAAGACCGCTACCGTCCATAAGCTTAAGAAACTCGCTGAACTCTTCATGTTCCGACAGAATATCCCTTACGGTCTTTCGTGAACTCATGATAGGTTGACTGTTAAGAATATATGTCTTTCCGTTACCTCCTGCACTTTCGTCGTAGATATCACTTATGTTTATCGGTAGGTTTTCGTTATTTTGATAACTTCCAGCCACAGTCATTCCATTCTTTCCGTCGCTTACTTTTTCTACTTTCAGTTCTGAACCACCTTTGGTGCGGTAATACGTGTTACCGTCTTCCACGTCGCCAATGACAATGTGATTATCGAGAATGTCACTTAGGCGGTTGGTAATCTGGGAGTATGAAGCCTTGCCGATCGAATCGCCTACCATTCCTGTAGCAGTATCATAGTTCCATATTGAGGCCCATACTTTATCCGTCTCATTCAGTGCGGAAGCGTTGTAATGGAAGCGGAAAAGTTGTGCCGTGCTCTTGCCAAACGAACAAGGGTCGATGTATTCAAGTAGGGCTTTGTTAGTTGGTACAAAAAAGCTGTAATAAGAGTTGAGAGAGTTAAGATAAACATTATATTCCAACTGTTCTATGCCCCAATATAGAACGCTCATCGATTCATTAATGAGGGTAGGGAAAGAGACAGACACATAAGCTGTCGGACTGAATACTTTGTTGGTCAGGTAAATAGCTCCGTTGCATCCAAGCCATACGCTGTCTATATCTGTTTTTGATATGTCAAGTTCGTCGTTTGCATCGTTCAGAATGTTACTAAACTTGCTAGGAACGGATGATGTGAAAGAGTTAAGCATATTGTTATTTATCAGTTTTGAAACTACCTTGTCAGGTATATTGTCCCATGAGCCGTAATAGTCTTTTAAAACTCGTCCTGCGCCGTTGTTCCAATAATTTTCAAGTGCTGCATTTGTCGGAACCATAATGACACCCATGTCCTTTTCGATAGCAGTCGTGGTGGTTGATGTCATTGCCGTACCTGCATAATAACAGTTCCATTCAGGGTCAAACTTTAATTGCCCGTTTACAGGTCCTCCGTCAGGAGTCACTTCAAGTGTATTTCCTTGTGAACGCTCGGCAAAAAAACGTTTTTGATAAACGGAGTCAACGTTGGCATTGTAAAGACGATTGTAGTTTTTCGTCGCATCTTCACTATAATAAGGTGCACAGAAACGTTCCATCAAGTGATTGAAGATGCTTACGTTGCTTTTTTGACGTAGTATCTCCGCCATATTACTTAGAGGAGTGATGACATTGGCCATCTTGTGAACAAAACCGTTTGAGCACTTGATATTTTGAACCTCGATCTGTATGCCGTTGACACTAGCGTCCCCGCTTTTTCTAGTTGTAGTATTATTATAGATGAAATTATAATCATCATTTGTGATTTTGTTGTTATTCAACTGCTGTTCTATGAAGTGAATCATAGGAGTAATAGTCATGTCCTTCATGCAAACGATGCTTCCGCGCTCTTTGTAGCGGCTCCAGTATACGTTAGAAGGCATTTCTGCAGCTTTGATAACGGGTACAGTGTCATAAACAGTCGCGGCTGTGAGGCGTCGCATGCAGTTTCCTTCTACAGGACCTTCTGTGCTTGAAAGGGTGTTGACTTGGTAACTGTTGTTGATCATTGAGCCGAAGAGAAGCATCTTTTTCATGGATGTGGTTATGTCTTCATAGCGTTTTACGCCCCATGTGTTATTGGAGAAAAAACGGTTAAATGCATTGTCATCAGCCACGAAAAGTGTCTTACTTCCTGTTTTTGCTAACACATCCTTGTAACCAAGGTCATTGATGATTTTCACAGTGTTCGTGTAAGTTCCTTGTTCGTTAAGATAGTCGTAGATGCTATTTCCAAGCCACGATGGATCTTTCTCGTCAAGGTCATAACCTGAACAGGCGATGAGGCTGAACATACCAGCCAAAAGCATGACGCCGGTTGACAACCATTGTCTGCATCGTCTTGCAAAATTAGTTTCGTCTTGCATGATATTAATTTAAGTTAGATATTTCTGAAATGGCTGGCAAAGATACATGGATTACATTAACCTTCAAATTCCTATAGTTTTATAGCTATTTCAATACGTCTCATGAATAAAATTAAATGTATCAATAGTTTCTCAATTCGTTTCAGAATATATGTAGAAAGCTTTAAATAAAAGGGATCTAGCGCTTTCCCATTTCTTCATGTTTGATCATTTATTGGTTCTTAGTCAATTTTGGTGATAGTATTTCTAATGATAGCATAAAGTCTGCCAGAGAGGTTCTACAAATCTACAATATCAGATATAAGGTAGCATTACATCACCAAAATTGATTAAGAACTCATCATATTATTATTTTTTCTGACACCAATATCACTACTTTAGTGTTATGTTACATTTTATCAGAGACTTAACGACCTAAAAACGAGTGATATTTCCCTTTTGAAACATCACTTCCAACATCACTTTCGGCTTATTCAGAACACTTTAACCGCTATTTTGCAGTATTTGGAAAGCAATCTTCCGGAAAAGTAAATCAACTTGTTTTACTAATCTTCAGATAAGGTTTTACAATACAGCAGGTAATCTGCTAATCTTTCAATGCTCTTTCAACAAGATATTGCCTCCCTTCACCTGTGGTACAACAGTGTCGAAATGTGTCTGAAGAATGGAAAATAGAGCGAAAGTGATATTAAAAGTGATGTTTCAAAAGGGCAATATCACTATGTTTTTCTTTGATAAACATCTGAATTTATATGCGTTAGACGACCAGCAGTGATATTGAGGTTAAAAAATGAAATATCAGGAATGAGACAGTATGACATCACCAAAATTAACTAAGAACCAAAACTTTTTTCCGTAACAGGAAAAGCTATCTTCCGAATATTGCCGACAGCTGTCGGCAATAGAAAAAACAATGAGTTTTAACCCCATGTCATGTGAGTCAGCTCTTAACTCTGTAGGCATTATTCACCAGCAGAATGGATCAAGTAGGTACAAACTTAATTTAAACAATGCTCTTTTTATAATGTATATAAATCTTACTGAAATAAAAATGAATATTTACTTAAAAAAATATCTAACTATTGTATTGAAATACTTGTGTATGTTGCAGATTTTTAGTAATTTTGCGCACAATTTCAGAACTTTAAAGTATCATTATAATGAATATTTCTTATAAGTGGCTCAAAGAGTACGTAGATTTTGACTTGACAGCACAGCAAGTAGCTGATGCTTTGACATCAACAGGTCTCGAAGTTGACGCTCTCGAAGAAGTACAAAGTGTTAAGGGCGGTCTGAATGGTCTTTATGTGGGTAAAGTTCTCACCTGTGAAGCCCATCCTAATTCAGACCATCTTCATGTTACAACAGTGGATCTTGGTCACAGCGAACCGCAGCAAATTGTTTGCGGTGCACCGAATGTTGCTGCCGGTCAGAAAGTAATTGTTGCTGATTTGGGGTGCGTGCTCTATGATGTTGATAAAGAATTTGTTATCAAAAAATCTAAACTTCGCGGAGTGGATAGCTTCGGAATGATTTGTGCAGAAGACGAAATCGGAGTCGGTACCGATCACGCTGGTATTATAGTTCTGCCAGAAGATGCGGTGGTAGGTACCTCAGCTGCTGAATATTATCACCTGGAAAGCGATTATGTTATAGAAATAGATATTACAGCCAATAGGGCTGACGCTTTATCGCACTACGGAGTGGCTCGTGACCTTTATGCTTGGTTAGTTAGAAACGGTTATAAAACCTCACTTCATCGTCCAGACAGCTCTGAATACAGTGTTGATAATGAAAGTTTTCCTGTGGAAATTACAATCGAGAATACTGAAGCTTGTAAACGTTATGCCTGCGTAAGCATTACCGACTGCGAAGTGAAGGAAAGTCCGGACTGGATGCAGACAAAGTTGCGTACTATAGGAATTCGTCCTATCAATAATATCGTCGATATCACCAATTATATAATGATGGCTTACGGACAGCCACTTCATTGTTTTGATGGTGATATGGTTAAGGGACATCAAATAATAGTAAAGTCTCAGCAATCTGGAAATTCTTTCGTTACTCTTGACGGAGTGGAGCATAAACTCGGAGACCGAGATTTGGCAATATGTAATGCAGAAGAACCTATGTGTATTGCCGGCGTATTTGGTGGAAAGGGTAGTGGTACTTACGAAACAACAAAGAATGTAGTGCTTGAAAGTGCTTATTTCCATCCTACATGGATACGTAAGAGTGCTCGTCGGCACGGTTTAAGTACTGACGCATCATTCCGCTTTGAGCGCGGAGTCGATCCCGATGGAATCATTTATGCACTTCAACAGGCTGCAATCCTTTGCAAAAAACTTGCGGGAGGTAAGATCTCAATGCAGATTAATGATGTTTATCCTGAACCTATCAATGGTTCAAAGGTGTATCTGAAATATGATTACGTGAATACTATTATAGGAAAAGATATTCCCAAACAAACCATCATGGAAATATGCGAGACTCTTGATATGGCTGTCCAAAGCGAGAATCAGGATGGGCTAGAACTCCTCGTTCCAGCATATCGTGTGGATGTTCAGCGTCCTTGTGACGTAGTAGAAGATATTCTTCGTATATACGGATATAATAATGTGGAGATTCCTACAACACTGAAGAGCAGTCTGGTTATTAAAGGTGAGGCTGATCATAAACAAAAGTTAGAGAATCTTGTTGCAGAACAGTTGGTTGGATGCGGATTTAATGAAATATTAAATAATTCTCTGACTAAGGGCGCGTATTATTCAGAACTGAATAGTTATGCTGAATCACACTGCGTAAGACTGATGAACCCACTGAGCAATGACCTTAACGTTATGCGTCAGTCTCTGTTTTTTGGTGGTCTCGAAAGCATTGCTCGTAATTCCAATCGTAAAAACTCAGACTTGAGATTCTTTGAGTTTGGCAACTGTTATTATTACAATGATGCCGCGCGTAATACAGAGAAAGCTCTTGCTCCCTATAGCGAAGATTATCATCTCGGAATGTGGATTACAGGTAAACGCGTTAGTGGTTCTTGGACTCATGCAGACGAGAATAGCAGTTTCTTTGAATTGAAGGCTTGTGTTGAAAATGTGCTTCGTCGTATCGGTGTCGCACTAGGGACAATTGTCATAAAGGAAGGTGACAATAATGTCTTCTCAAAATCATTGGTCGTAGAAAATCGTGGAGGTAAGTTACTCGCTCAGATGGGTATTGTAAGTAAAAAGTTGCTGAAGACTACGGATCTTGATATTGACATATACTTTGCAGATATGAACTGGACTCTGCTGATGAAGGCAGTACGTAAAAATGTTGTTTCTTATGCAGAGATTAGTAAGTATCCTTCTGTCAGTCGCGACTTGGCTCTACTTCTCGATAAGAATATCCAGTTCTCTGCCATCGAAGAGATTGCTCGAAGAACAGAGAAGAAACTATTGAAGAGCGTAGAACTATTTGATGTCTATGAAGGTGAAAAATTACCAGAGGATAAAAAAAGCTATGCTGTTAACTTCATACTTCAAGATGAGAGTGCTACACTAAATGATGCACGTATCGATGCAATCATGAGAAAATTGGTGGAGAACCTCAAACATAATCTCGGCGCAGAACTTAGATAAAAATGTCGGGTATAACAATAAGGTAAAGATATTAAATAATAAAATAAAAATTACTCCAATGGGAAGAGCATTTGAATACCGTAAGGCAACAAAATTAAAGAGATGGGGTCACATGGCCCGTACATTTACGAAGATTGGAAAACAGATCGCGATTGCTGTTAAGAACGGTGGTCCTGATCCGGAAAATAACCCACATCTGCGTGCCATTATACAGAATGCAAAGCGCGAGAATATGCCGAATGAAAATGTCAATCGCGCAATCAAAAATGCAATTGGTAAAGACCAGAGTGATTTCAAAGAGATGACCTATGAGGGATACGGACCTCACGGAGTGGCTATCTTTGTTGAGACAGCAACAGATAATAATACTCGTACCGTAGCTAATATCCGCGCTATCTTCAATAAGCTCAGTGGCAATCTCGGCACAATGGGTTCTCTGGCATTTCTTTTCGACCATAAGTGTGTTTTCACTTTCAAGAAAAAAAATGATGTCGAGATGGATGATCTTATTTTGGAACTCATTGATTACGGAGTGGAAGAGGATTATGACTTTGACGAAGAAACAGAAGAAGTGACTATCTATGGTGATCCAAAGAGTTTTAATGATATTCAGAAATATTTAGAAGGAAATGGATTTGAAGTAACTGGTGTAGAGTTCACTAGAATTCCTAATGACCTTAAAGAAGTTAATCAGGAGCAGCGTGAAACTATTGAAAAGATGGTTGATCTGCTTGAGGATGATGATGACGTGCAGAGCGTTTATACAAATATGAAGCCTGCTGAAGATGATCAGTAAACGAAAGATATTTTATAAGACTCATGGCACGTGTAGTAAGTTCATTGAACTGGAGTCTGATGAAAATAATGTTATAAGCCATGTTAATTTTATAGGCGGTTGTAACGGAAACCTTCAGGGATTAGGCAAGTTAGTTACAGGAATGAAACTCCAAGACGTAAAGATGAAACTAGATGGTATCCGTTGCGGTGATAAAAAGACAAGTTGTCCGGAGCAGCTTTGTAGAGCTATAGAAGAATTAGAAAAACAAGTATAAGTAAAGGCATACTTGTCTAGTAAACAATAAAAAACATCCTGCAAAAGTAGGATGTTTTTTATTGTTTATTTATAATCATTTTTTGTAAATGTATGTACGTAGAGTATTTTGTTTTTTTCTTTTGATGAATAGTAAGTATATTTGAATGAATATCCGTCATCTTTATACGTTTTCATATTAGTAGCAGTCTTTATAGCAAAAAGCAGTTGTTGTTGCATCTTGGGAGAAGCCTTATCGATAATTGTCTTGTCGTCAATTTTTCCTGTTAGTGAATAGTAATAGCACAACGTATGAGTTGCTTTCTCGAATGACATACTGTCAATTATTATGTTCTCCCCGGCTGGGGCAGGACAATTTTTGTGTGTGTACTCTTTTGCTTCACGTACACAACGGTCTTCAAGGCTTTCTTGGCATGCTGTGAGTGTCAGTAATGTAAATGCTAATAATAATATTTTCTTCATATCTTATTTCTTTTTTTATTTTGCATGCGAAGTTACACTTTTTTTGCTAACTTTGCAAATAATATCGAAAAATGAACAATAAAGAACGAATAGAAAGAGCTGCTCTGCTTTTTAAAAGCGGGTATAACTGTTCTCAGTCAGTGACAGTCGCTTTTGCAGATTTGTATGGATTTACAGAAGAACAAGCCATGAGGCTCAGCGCTGGATTTGGAGGAGGCATCGGGCGGATGCGGGAAACTTGTGGAGCTGCATGCGGTATGTTTATCTTAGCCGGAATGGATTGTGGAAGTACAGAAGCTAGTGATCGCAAAGCAAAGAGCCTAAACTATGCAGTGGTGCAACAATTAGCTACAAAATTCAAAGAGCAAACGGGGTCCTTGATTTGCGCAGAACTGCTCGGGCTGAAGAAAGGAACATCTCTTTCGTTTGAAGCCTCAGAACGTACACCGCAGTATTATTCCAAAAGTCCGTGCCCTAAAATGGTAGAGACAGCTGCAAAAATATTTGCAGATTATTTGGATAATAAATAAAATAGTGGTATTTTTGCACTAGTTTTAAATATTTATTCTTATGCAAGAAAAAGCAGGTGTCGTTGCGGGTGAAATCTGGAATGTACTTAAAGAGAATGAAAAACTGTATATCGGGCTTGGCTGGTTGTTCAGCGAAGGTATGATTTGCAGAGAAATTTAGGAAATTTAATTCGAAAAAATAAGTTCAAAACATTGAAAATACGTTGGTAGTGCTAGAAATCGTGCTTTCAACGTTTTTTTTAGTATCTTCGCAATTGTTGCGATTAAAATAATTAAGTGATAATGAATCATATTAGAAATTTCTGCATTATAGCCCACATCGATCATGGAAAATCGACACTTGCTGATAGGCTCTTAGAGTATACCAAAACAATAAAGGTGACAGAAGGCCAGATGCTTGATGATATGGATCTGGAGCGAGAACGTGGCATAACGATTAAGAGTCATGCCATACAGATGGAGTATGTCTTCAATGATGAGAAGTATATCCTCAATCTGATTGATACCCCGGGACATGTGGATTTCTCGTATGAGGTATCAAGAAGCATAGCCGCATGTGAAGGAGCTTTGCTCGTTGTTGATGCCACACAGGGTGTTCAGGCTCAGACCATATCTAATCTGTATATGGCTATAGAGCATGATCTGGAAATAATCCCTGTGATAAATAAGATTGACATGTCTAGTGCAATGACAGACGAGGTGGAAGACGAAATAGTAGAACTAATCGGATGCAAGCATGAGGATATAATTCGTGCAAGTGGTAAAACAGGTGAGGGCATCCCCGAGATTCTTAAGGCTGTAGTGCAAAAGATACCTTCACCCGTTGGTGATGACAAAGCTCCATTGCAAGCATTAATATTTGATTCTATATTCAATTCATTTCGTGGTATTATCGCGTATTTCAAAATTATCAACGGAGTCATACATACAGGGGATGCTGTGAAGTTTTTTAATACAGGTATGGAGTATGAAGCCGATGAAGTAGGTGTATTAAAGATGGATATGATTCCTCGTAAAGAACTTCATACTGGCGATGTTGGCTATATTATTAGCGGAATAAAAGATAGTAATGAGGTAAAGGTTGGTGATACCATTACACATGTGAATAACCCATGCAGTAAGGCTATATCTGGATTTGAGGAGGTGAAGCCAATGGTATTTGCCGGTGTGTATCCTATCGAAACAGAAGATTTTGAAAATCTCCGTTCTTCGCTCGAAAAACTTCAGCTTAATGACGCTTCACTGACATTCTTCCCTGAATCATCAGTGGCCTTGGGCTTTGGTTTCAGATGTGGTTTTTTAGGGCTGTTACATATGGAGATCGTTCAGGAGAGATTGGATCGTGAGTTTAATATGGATGTCATCACTACAGTACCGAACGTATCTTATATGGTGTACGACAAACAAGGTGAAGTGAAAGAGGTTCATAATCCGTCAGGGCTCCCCGATTTTACCATGATAGAACGTATAGAAGAGCCTTATATCAAAGCGACAATCATTACAAATACGCCTTTCATTGGCCCGATAATGACTTTATGCCTGAGCAAGCGTGGAGAACTCGTTAATCAAGAATATATTACCGGTAATAGAGTGGAAATCCATTTTATGTTGCCGCTGGGTGAAATTGTAATTGACTTTTATGATAAGTTGAAAAGTATCTCTAAGGGATATGCTTCGTTTGATTATCATTTGGCAGGTTTCCGCCCCTCAAAGCTTGCAAAACTTGATATTTTGCTTAATGGGGAACCTGTGGATGCTTTGTCAACGCTTACCCATCAGGATAATGCTGTGACTTTGGGTAGAAGAATGTGTGAAAAACTGAGAGATCTCATACCACGGCAGCAGTTTGATATTGCTATTCAAGCAGCTGTTGGTTCAAAAATTGTAGCACGAGAAACAATAAAATGTGTGCGTAAGGATGTTACTGCAAAATGTTATGGCGGTGATGTAAGTAGAAAACGCAAACTACTAGAGAAACAAAAACGCGGAAAAAAGAAGATGAAACAGATTGGAAATGTGGAAGTCCCTCAGAAGGCCTTCCTTGCTGTTCTAAAATTGGATTAATTTTTATTTGAAAGGAGGAATCTATGGTTAATAATGTAGTAACAAGAGATGTGGCTCGCGAGTTGGCACGCAGATATCGGACACTTACTCCCGATGAATTAGACACGATGGAAAAATTACTCATGCCGATGAAATATTCCAAGGGTGATATTATACTAAAAGAGGGTGATACCTGTAAATTTATTTATTTTATAACGAAAGGTATGATACGCCAATTCTATTTTAAAAATGGTCGTGAGGTGACTGAATATCTTACTTATGAGAATAATATAGTTATGTGTATCGAAAGTCTGTTTAAGCAACAGCCAACTCGTTTACAGATTGAGGCTCTTGAGGCGACCACATTGTATGGATTACCACGTGAAGAATTAGAGCAGGCTTCAGTTAAGAATGTTAATATTGAGATTCTTTATAGAAAGATACTCGAGGAGTCACTCATCATATCACAGATTCATGCAGACTTGGTTAGGTTTGAAGCAGCTCAGGAGCGTTATCGGAGATTGATGCAATTACAGCCAGAATTATTTTTGCGTGCTCCTCTGGTTTATATCGCCAGTTATCTTCAGATGACTCCCGAAACACTGAGTCGCGTTAGGGCTGCTGCTGTAGATGCTAAAAATGAGGATGAGGTATGAATGCCATCTGAACGAGTAAAGAAAAATTGCCATGTGTTAAGTAATATCTACAATGCACATGGCATTTTTTTTATTGTAGCTCTTTTGCAAGGAATTGAGGTGTATAACCTAAATTGCTCTGTGCCACCTTTTCAGGAGTTCCGAATGACAGAACATAACCACCACTTCTACCACCTTCAGGTCCCATATCAATGATGTAATCTGCCATCTTGATGACATCGAGATTGTGTTCTATCACAATAACAGTATTGCCTCTGTCCACAAGCCGGTTCAGAACATCCATTAATATTCGTATATCTTCGAAGTGAAGACCTGTCGTTGGTTCATCAAGAATATATAATGTTTTGCCAGTATCGCGTTTGCTCAATTCTGTGGATAATTTCACTCTCTGACTTTCTCCTCCGCTAAGTGTTGTCGACGGTTGACCTAGTTTAATATATCCCAAACCAACATCTTGAAGAATTTTTATTTTCTGAAGTATGTTGGGTTGATTCTCAAAAAAATCTACGGCCTGATTAATGGTCATGTCTAGAACGTCGGCAATACTTTTACCCTTGAACCTTACTTCGAGAGTTTCTCGGTTATACCGTTTGCCATGACACCTCTCACATGGTATCATTACGTCGGGTAGAAAGTTCATCTCTATAGTTTTGTAACCATTTCCACCACAATCCTCACAGCGTCCTCCTTTGACGTTAAATGAGAAACGCCCAGGTTTGTAACCACGAATTTTTGCTTCTGGCAGATTTACAAACAATTCTCTGATGTCTGAAAATACACCTGTATATGTAGCTGGGTTTGAACGAGGCGTACGTCCGAGTGGCGACTGGTCGACATCTACCACCTTATCAATATTTTCTATACCCTCGATTTTGTCATAAGCAAGAGGTTTTCGGAGTGAACGATAGAAATGATGGCTTAATATGGGGTGCAGGGTCTCATTTATAAGTGTCGATTTCCCTGATCCGCTAACACCTGTTATGACAATAAGTTTATTAAGAGGAAAAGTAACATCTATGTTTTTAAGGTTATTTCCTTTAGCGCCACGTATTATTATGTTTTTTCCGTTGCCATTTCGTCTTTTTTCCGGAATTTCGATCTTTGTTTCGCCATTGAGATATTGGCTGGTAAGAGTGTGCTTTTTGAGCATCTCATTTGGCGTTCCTTGGAATACCACTTCGCCACCCAGCCGTCCTGCTTTTGGACCTAAGTCAACCACATAGTCTGCATTCAGCATCATGTCCTTGTCGTGTTCCACTACAATAATTGAATTCCCAATATCTCGTAGCTCTTTCAGCGAATTAATTAGTCGTTCATTATCGCGCTGATGTAATCCGATGCTCGGTTCATCCAGAATATAAAGTACATTTACAAGTTGTGAACCAATCTGGGTAGCTAGCCGTATGCGTTGACTTTCTCCACCAGAAAGTGAAGCTGTTTGTCTGTTTAGTGATAGATAATTGAGACCCACGTCCAACAGAAAATCGATTCGTGTACGTAGTTCTTTGATAATCTCTGTAGCTATTTGTCTTTGTTTACTGTCAAGATGTTCTTCAACCTCATCAAGCCATTGTCGGAGTTCGGTAATATCCATAGCTGCTAGTTCGGTAATATTCTTGTCCCATATTTTGAATGACAGAGCCTCTTTGTTTAGTCGTTGACCGTGGCATTCCGGACATTCACAAGTTGCTAAAAACTGGTCGGCCCATTTTTGACCGCTTGCAGAGTCATCATTCTCGATAACGCTATGCAAATATTTTACGACACCGTCAAAAGCCACAAAGTAATCGCTCGATGTGTGAACAATCTCTGCTTTGATTCTGATATTCTCCAATGAACCATAAAGAATTTCATTTAGAGCATCTTCTGGAATCTCATCAATTGGAGTTTTAAGCGTGCATTCATATTTTTCAAGCAGAGCCGCAATCTGCCAGAATATCATTTGGTTCTTATATTTTCCGAGTGGAATGATAGCCCCTTCATGAATAGATATAGAACGGTCTGGGACAACCTTTGATAGATCTATCTCATTAATGAAACCAAGACCTTTACATCGTTGACAGGCTCCTTGTGGTGAGTTGAATGAGAAATTGTTTGGGGCAGGATCTCTATACGCCATACCAGTTGATGGGCACATCAGACGACGACTATAATGCTTCAGTAGTTTTGTTTCAGCATCATAAATCATTATAAGACCGTCACCCTGTTTCATCGCAATATCGACACTCTTCTTCAGACGTTCTTTATCCTTTGTATTGACAGCGAGTTTATCTACTACCACCTCTATATCGTGGTTCTTGTATCGATCCACCTTCATTCCTCTGGTTATTTCTGTAATAACACCGTCAATGCGCACATATAAATAACCTTTACGTCTCATACTCTCGAAAAGTTCACGGTAATGACCTTTACGACTACGTACTAGCGGTGAGAGAATGAAAATGCGTCGGTCATTATAAGATTCAAGAATCATATCCAAAACTTTCTCTTCTGTATATCTTACCATTTTCTCGCCAGTCACATAGCTATGTGCAATGCCAGCGCGTGCAAAAAGAAGTCGCATATAGTCATACACTTCCGTTACAGTTCCGACCGTAGAACGCGGATTTTTGTTCGTAGTTTTCTGCTCAATGCTTATTACTGGGCTAAGACCTGTAATCTTATCTACATCAGGACGTTCAAGGCCGCCAAGAAAATTACGTGCGTATGCAGAAAAAGTTTCGATATACCTGCGTTGCCCTTCGGCAAAGATTGTGTCGAAGGCAAGTGACGACTTTCCAGAGCCACTAAGTCCTGTTACTACTGTTAAACTGTTTCGGGGGATTTCTACATCTATATTTTTCAGATTGTGTACTCTTGCTCCCCATACATTTATCTTTTCGTCTTCACGATTCATAAAAATCAATTGTTATTTCGATGAAGAATTGGTTGATGACGAACTGCCTTCGGTGTATCCTCTTAACAGATTGACGTCACGTTTAATATTATATTGAATACCGTCGGCACCCTTTGCCTTAATTAATACAAAATAGACTCCTTGCTTTACGTCGTGGCCGTTGAATGTGCCATCCCATCCCTCTGCAGGGTCACTCCATTCATAGAGCTTTTGCCCCCAACGGTTGAAAATATATGCGTGAAATTCGGTTAGTGACTGGTAACCGTCTTTTACTTTAAAAATATCGTTGATACCGTCACCATTAGGAGAGAATGCGTTTGGAACTTCCATTTTACTTTGGGATATTGTTATAGACATAGGTTTGTTTTCATTCCAGTAATCTGAGGTGTAGGCAACAGTATCATTGCCTTGAACAAATGTCGCATACAGTACGATGTAAGTCGATCCCGATGTCGTGAATGTATAATCGGTATTTTCTGTGTATCTTACAAGATAAGGGTTTTTAGCACTGCCTGGTACGTAAAATCTCCATTCATAGTAAGGTGTATATGATCCTAAATTATTTACATTAGCATGAAATGATGCTACTAGCGGTGCTGAAGCAGTTGTGTCTGTTCCTTCATTTTTACTATCAGTATTAGTGAATACTATAGTAGGACTGATGGTCGGCACATCGTCAGCCCACATCTCAAAAGGTGTTAATGACAAAGCTGTTACAGCAAGCAATAATAAATATGATTTTTTTATTTTTTCCATCCTTGCAAAATTAATCTTTTTCGATAATATAAACGTTCTTTTGGGGAATTTGTTTTATATTCGGATATCTTATTGTTGTTGAAGAGCATCATATTACAGGAAAGTTTTTGATAAGCATTATTTAACGAAAAACTTTTTATACTCATTCTCGAAATTGGGAGTAAAGATATTCTTTCCTAAGTTGTCCGCAATTTCATCTGCTGTCCAGAATCGTCCGCCGTTGAGTTCTTCATTGTCTGGCCGTATCTTACCATCATATATAGTTCTGTTGACATACACTAATTCACGTTCCCTTTTTGATTGAAAAACATAATGCCCCATCGAAATAGGAGTGAAATCTGTAATACCTAGTTCTTCACAACTTTCGCGCAGTAGAGCTGCTTCCATGTTTTCACCTATATCAATATGCCCTCCTACGGAAGTATCCCACATTCCTGGTTGTATGTCTTTCCATTCAGGGCGTTTCTGCATGTATAATTCTCCTTTGGAATTAAATACATGCAGGTGGACGACAGGATGGAGTAGCATGCTACCGCTGTGGCATTCTCCTCTGGTGGAAAAGCCTATTATGTTACCGTTTTCATCCACAATTGGGAACTTTTCGTCTTTATTGTCTCTATACATCTTTATATTTTATGTGTCTTGTTTGTTTGAGTTTGCAAAATTAGTACATTTTTGCCAACAATTCATCGAATAATATTAAAACATAATATAAATTGAATCATAATAATGTAAAAATAGGTTGACTATATTAAAAATATCAAAAAAACAACGTAATAATTTAAAAAGAGTATAGCCATAAAGAAAAAATTCTTTATTTTTGCATTTGTAATTATAACAATATTGTAAAAAATGAAAGAAAAAGAAGCTTATAATATTCTTGTAAATAGCGGTATTCGTCCGTCAGTACAGAGATTAGCTATCATGGATTACCTTCTTAATCATCGAACCCATCCTACGGTGGATGAAATATTTACCGTATTAGGTAGAAAAATCAGCACTTTAAGTAGGACGACTGTTTATAACACCTTGCGTCTGTTTGCAGATCATCATGCAGCTCAGATGTTGACTATTGATGAACGAAGAGTATGTTATGATGGTGACACTCGTCCTCATGTTCATTTTCTTTGTGAACGATGTGGAAAGGTGATTGATTTGTTCGATGAACCCGTTCCTGTGTTGACTCAAGCGCGTGAAGTGAATGGTAACTTGGTTGTAGATGCGCAGTTATATTACAGAGGAATATGTGCGGAGTGTCAGTGTAAAGAAAAATATATATTAAATAATTAAATCAAGAAAGATGAAGAAAAAATTTATTTGTGCCGTTTGTGGCTATGTTTATGAAGGGACAGAGGCACCGGAGAAGTGCCCGATTTGCAAAGCTCCTAAAAGTAAGTTCTCAGAGATGAAAGATGATGACGAGTTGACGTTTGCAGCTGTTCATACACTTGGTGCAGCCCGCGCAGAAGGAGCTGATGAGGAGATGATTAAAGATCTCAATGCACACTTCGCAGGAGAATGTGGGGAGGTTGGTATGTATCTTGCAATGAGCCGTCAGGCCGACCGTGAAGGTTATCCCGAGATTGCAGAGACATTCAAACGTTATGCTTTTGAGGAGGCAGAACATGCTTCTAAATTTGCAGAATTATTAGGTGATGTGGTTTGGGACACCAAGACAAATCTTGAAAAACGTATTGCTGCTGAGTCTGGCGCTTGTGCTGATAAATTTAGAATAGCTAAAAATGCCAAGGTTAAAGGTATGGATGCTACTCATGATACTGTTCATGAGATGGCTAAAGATGAAGCTCGGCATGGAAGTGGTTTCCAAGGCCTTTATAACAGATATTTCAAAAAATAAATTTATAAATTAATATAATGGCATCGTACGTTTATTTATGCACGATGCCATTTTTGTGTTCCTATTATCCCAAATAAGATTAATATGGTAATTAATCAATGAAATATTTGCCAATATCAAAAAATAGAATTAATTTTGCACGGCGTAAAATATATAGTAATATGACAATATTAAAAAGTTTATCATTATCGATAGCCGCATTGGTTATTTTGATGTTTTTGAACAGTTGCTCTAGTTCAAAGAATGTAGCTTACTTCCAGAATAGTGATGTTGTAAATCTAGATAGCTCTAAAGTCCTGTATGATGCTCACATTATGCCTAAAGATCTTCTTACAATCACTGTATCAACTACTGATCAGGATGCTGCAATACCTTTTAATCTTACTGTGCCTAATGCAATGAGTCAAGGTAATCGTTTAGCAACTTCACAACCTCTAGTTCAAAATTATCTGGTTGATAATGAGGGAAATGTCGATTTCCCTGTTGTTGGAAAAATCCATGTCGGCGATCTGACAAAATCTCAAGCTGAATCGTTGATACACGATAAGATCATTCCTTATATGAGCAAAATCGAAAACCCAATTATTTGCGTCAGAATGACAAACTTCAAAGTCTCGGTTATCGGTGAAGTAAGTCGTCCTGCAACATTTGTTGTAAGCAATGAAAAAATTAATATATTAGAAGCCCTTGCTCAGGCTGGTGATCTGACTATATATGGTCGTAGAGATAATGTGAAACTTATTCGTGAAGATATTACAGGCGAGAAGCATATTTATAAACTCAACCTTAATGATGCTGGTTTAGTCAATTCTCCCTATTTTTATCTTCAGCAGAATGATGTTCTTTATGTAGAACCCAATAAAGCGAAGGCTCAGAACTCAGATATCGGCAGCATGACAACCCTATGGTTCTCTGCAACTAGTATTCTAATTTCTATTGCATCTTTGCTTGTAACTGTTTTAAAATAAATAGCTTATGTGCGGAATTGTTGGTTATATTGGTGGTCGCAATGCTTTCCCAATCCTAATTAAAGGATTGAAACGCCTTGAATATAGAGGTTATGATAGTGCCGGGGTTGCTTTGATAAGTGACGATGGCAGTCTGAATGTATATAAAACAAAAGGTAAGGTGGCGGATTTATTAACTTTTACCAATGATAAAAATATATCAGGTACAGTCGGTATCGCTCATACCCGTTGGGCTACTCACGGAGAACCGTCTTCTGTCAATGCTCATCCACATTATTCCTCAACAAAGAATCTTGCTTTGATACATAATGGTATCATTGAGAATTATGCAGTTTTAAAACAGCGTCTAATGGCAAATGGTGTCCAGTTTCGTTCTGACACGGATACTGAAGTATTAGTACAGCTCATTGAATACATTCAGATTAAGAAAAGTTTGGATCTGCTCACAGCAGTACAGTTGGCTCTTCATGAGGTTATTGGTGCTTATGCCATAGCCTTGCTAGATAAGAGTGACCCTAGTCAGATTATTGCTGCTCGCAAAAGTAGTCCATTGGTAATTGGTATTGGAAAAAATGAATTTTTCCTTGGTTCAGACGCAAGCCCAATTGTCGAATATACAGACAAGGTGGTGTATCTGGAAGATGGTAGCATTGCTGTCCTTCGCCTCGGAGAAGACTTGAAGGTGGTGAATATCCACAATCGTGAGCTTAATCCTGAGATTCAGACCGTTGATATTAATCTCGGTCAGATAGAAAAGGGAGGATATCCCCACTTTATGCTGAAGGAAATTTTTGAACAACCAGAGTGCATTACCAACTGTATGCGAGGTCGTGTTAATGTGGATTCTGACAATGTGGTGCTTAGTGCTGTTATTGATTATAAGAAACAATTAATAAATGCCAAACGGTTTATTATCGTAGCATGTGGCACATCGTGGCATGCCGGTCTCATAGGTCGTCAGATCATCGAAAGCTTATGTCGTATACCGGTTGAAGTGGAATATGCTTCAGAATTCCGTTATCGTAATCCTGTTATCAACAAAGGTGATGTGGTTATTGCTATATCACAGAGCGGTGAGACTGCAGACACCTTAGCAGCTGTACAGTTGGCTAAGGAAAAGGGTGCATTTATTTATGGTATATGTAACGCTATTGGGTCGAGCATACCACGTGCCACAGATACCGGTTCTTACATTCACGTTGGCCCTGAGATAGGTGTTGCTTCCACAAAGGCGTTTACCGGTCAGGTCACCGTACTAACAATGCTTGCATTAGCATTAGCTAAAGAGAAGCAGACGATAAGTAATAAAGACTATCTACATATTGTGCATGAATTAGGTGCTATACCTGAAAAGATGAAGGAGGTGCTTAAATTGAACCGAAAAATTACCGATTTAAGCAAGGTCTTTACTTATGCGCACAATTTCCTATATTTAGGTCGCGGTTTCAGTTATCCTGTGGCTCTGGAAGGAGCTCTTAAACTTAAAGAGATTAGTTATATCCATGCAGAGGGATATCCTGCCGCGGAGATGAAGCACGGTCCAATTGCTCTTATTGATGCAGAGATGCCTGTAGTGGTTATCGCTACCCATAATGCTATGTATGAGAAAGTGTTAAGCAATATTCAGGAGATAAAAGCCCGTAAGGGTAAGATTGTAGCATTAGTGACTGAGGGTGACGATACTGTCAGTCGCATTGCAGATGAAGTGATAGAATTACCTAAAACAATAGAATGTCTAGAACCGCTTCTAGCAACTATTCCGTTGCAACTTATGGCTTATCACATTGCCGTATGCAAGGGCAAGGATGTCGATCAGCCAAGAAATTTGGCAAAGAGCGTAACTGTAGAATAAACCTAAAACAATAAGAAAGAGATTAAACTTTTTATATGGAACAACTTAAGCATGAATGCGGAGTGGCAATGATAAGATTACTAAAACCACTTGAATATTACCAACAGAAATATGGTACCTGGATGTACGGTCTAAACAAGCTTTATCTTATGATGGAGAAACAGCATAACCGCGGTCAGGAAGGCGCAGGGTTGGCGTGCGTCAAATTAAGTTCTGCTCCAGGTGATGAATATATGTTCCGTGAAAGGGCTTTAGGCTCAAATGCTATTACAGATATTTTTGGAAAAGTCCAGCAGCATTTTAAGGACCTCCATCCCGAACAATTGTCAGATGCAGATTATGCGAAAGAGTCTTTGCCGTTCGCCGGCGAACTTTATATGGGCCACCTCCGGTACTCAACAACCGGCAAGAGTGGCCTTTCTTATGTGCATCCGTTTCTGCGTCGTAATAACTGGAGAGCAAAAAATCTTGCGATTTGCGGAAACTTCAACATGACAAATGTCGATGAAATATTTAAGAAGATTACTGATCAAGGACAGCATCCACGTATTTACAGTGATACATATATTATGTTGGAATTGATGGGACATCGTCTTGATCGTGAGGTTGAACGCAATTTTCAGATAGCTGAAAATAATGGACTGACTGGTAAATCAATTACTCATTATATCGAAGATAATGTAAAAATGAGTAATGTACTTAGAACTTCACTTGAAGATTTTGATGGTGGATATGTAGTTTGCGGTGTTACTGGTAGTGGTGAGATGTTCTCAATGCGTGACCCTTGGGGCATCCGTCCTGCATTCTGGTATAAAGACGATGAAATAGTTGTGTTGGCAAGTGAGCGTCCTGTAATTCAGACGGCACTCGATGTGGAGTGCGATGACGTAAATGAACTCTATCCGGGTCAGGCACTTCTAGTTAAGAAGAATGGCGAAGTTTTAGTCGAGCAGATTCTAGAACAGAAAGCAATGAAAGCCTGCTCGTTCGAACGTATCTATTTCAGCCGCGGCAGCGATCGTGATATTTATAAAGAGCGTAAACAACTCGGTGCCCAGTTGGTAAAACCTATTCTGAAGACTGTGGATAACGACTTGGAACATACCGTTTTTTCGTTTATTCCCAACACTGCTGAGGTGGCTTTTTATGGAATGCTCGGAGGTTTCAAATGTTATCTTAATGAGCAGAAGATAAATCAGATAGAGTTGATGGATCATAAACCGACTCATGATGAACTCGAAAAAATCCTGCATCAATACATCCGAAGTGAGAAGGTTGCATTGAAAGACATAAAACTTCGTACGTTTATTACAGAAGGTAATACTCGTAATGATTTGGCAGCGCACGTATACGATATCACATACGGTTCACTTGACCCTTATGTGGACAATCTTGTGGTCATCGATGATAGTATTGTGAGAGGAACAACTCTTAAGGAGAGTATCATAAGAATACTTGACCGTTTGCATCCACGGAAGATTGTTATCGTGTCGAGTTCTCCTCAGATCCGTTATCCGGATTACTATGGAATTGATATGAGTCGTATGGAGGAGTTTGCTGCCTTCAGAGCTTGTGTATGTTTGTTGAAGAAAAAAGGTATGTACTCTCTGATAGATGATGTTTATAAAAATTGTAAGGATGAAATTCTTAAACCGAAGTCTGAGATGCAAAATTGTGTGAAGCAGATATACGCCCCGTTTACTGATGATGACATAAGTGCCGAGATTGTTGAAATGTTGACACCTGATGGCGTAAACACTCCTATTGAAGTTGTATATCAGACGATAGAAGGTTTGCACACTGCAATTCCTAAACATACCGGTGACTGGTATTTCAGCGGCGATTATCCTACATCTGGAGGTACAAAACTAGTCAATCAGGCTTTTATTAATTACATCGAACAGGTGTATCAATATGAGATGAAATTCTAAATGAATAAGAACGAAATAATGAGAAATGTAACTTTAGTCCTCGAAGACGGGACAAAATTCCACGGCAAGTCATTCGGCTACGAGAAACCTGTAGCAGGTGAGGTCGTTTTTAATACGGCCATGATGGGCTATCCCGAAAGTCTCACCGACCCTTCTTATGCCGGTCAGTTGATGACTCTTACTTATCCTCTCGTAGGTAACTATGGGGTTCCTCCTTTTACTGTTGAGCCTAATGGTATAGCAACATTTATGGAAAGCGATAAAATTTATGCTTCTGCCATAATCGTAGCTGATTACAGCGTGGAGTATAGTCATTGGAATGCTAAAGAAAGTCTGGCAGAATGGTTGAAACGTGAACTAGTGCCCGGAATTACCGGTATTGATACACGTGAATTGACAAAGGTGCTGCGTGAACATGGTGTGATGATGGGTAAGATTCTTTTTGATGATACCCCTGACAATATACCTTCTGCAAATTATGAGGGTATCAACTTTGTCGATAAAGTTAGTTGCAAAGAAGTTATTCGTTACAACGAAGGCGCCGACCATAAGAAAGTGGTTCTTGTAGACTGCGGTGTGAAAAACAATATTATCCGCTGCCTGATAAATCGTGGTGTTGAGGTTATTCGTGTTCCTTGGAATTATGATTACACAAATATGGAATATGATGGATTGTTCTTAGCCAATGGACCTGGTGACCCGGATATGTGTGAAGATGCCGTCAATATCATTCGCAAGGCGATGGCTAAGAGTGATAAACCAATTTGTGGTATTTGTATGGGTAATCAGTTGCTGGCAAAAGCTGGAGGCGCTTCTATTTATAAACTTAAATATGGCCACCGCTCCCACAATCAGCCAGTTCGTATGGTTGGAACTGATAAATGTTATATTACCAGCCAGAATCATGGCTATGCTGTTGATGCCAAGACATTGGGAAGCGATTGGGAAGAGCTGTTCGTTAATATGAATGACGGTAGTAATGAGGGTATTCGTCATAAGTCAAAACCATGGTTCAGCAGTCAGTTCCATCCTGAAGCATGCTCGGGTCCTACTGACACGGAGTTTATGTTTGACAAGTTTGTAGGAAAATTATAATCAAACTCAGCATTTATAAAGATATAATAATGAAAGACGAAAATATTAAAAAAGTCCTGCTGTTAGGTTCTGGAGCCTTGAAAATTGGTGAGGCAGGTGAGTTTGACTATTCCGGTTCTCAGGCTTTGAAAGCTTTGCGTGAAGAGGGAATAAAGACCGTTCTCATCAACCCGAATATAGCTACCGTGCAGACAAGTGAGGGTGTGGCTGATGAAATCTATTTTCTACCAGTTCAACCCTATTTTGTTGAACGTGTCATTCAAAAAGAACATCCAGATGGCATATTACTCGCATTCGGTGGTCAGACGGCTCTCAATTGCGGCGTCGCTCTATATAAAAGTGGCGTGCTTGATAAATATAATGTACGCGTATTGGGTACTCCAGTTCGGGCAATCATGGATACGGAAGATCGTGAATTGTTTGTCGAAAAACTTAAAGAGATAGATGTTAAGACTATCAAGAGCGAGGCTTGCGAGACTATAGTAGGTGCCCGTAAGGCTGCTGCCAACTTGGGCTATCCTGTCATCATTCGTGCTGCTTATGCTCTTGGTGGATTGGGTAGTGGATTCTGTGATAACGAAGAGGAACTAAATAAACTGGCCGAGAAGGCTTTCTCATTTTCCCCACAGGTACTCGTGGAAAAGAGTCTGAAGGGTTGGAAGGAAATAGAGTATGAAGTGGTTCGCGACCGCTATGATAATTGTATCACTGTCTGCAATATGGAGAATTTTGATCCTCTTGGAATTCATACTGGTGAAAGTATCGTCATTGCTCCATCTCAGACACTTACAAATAGCGAATACCATAAACTTCGTGCTCTTTCAATCAAGATTATCCGTCATGTGGGTATTGTCGGGGAATGTAATGTCCAATATGCGTTTGATCCGAAGAGTGAGGATTATCGAGTAATCGAAGTCAATGCTCGTCTAAGTCGTTCTTCAGCCCTTGCTTCTAAGGCAACCGGTTATCCGTTGGCATTCGTTGCTGCAAAGTTGGGTATGGGCTACGGACTTTTTGAACTGAAGAATTCAGTAACTAAGACTACTAGTGCCTTTTTTGAGCCGGCACTCGATTATGTGGTATGTAAGATACCACGTTGGGATCTTGGTAAGTTCCATGGCGTTGATCGGGAACTTGGTTCTTCCATGAAATCTGTAGGTGAAGTTATGGCTATAGGACGTACCTTTGAGGAAGCTATCCAGAAAGGTTTGCGTATGATTGGTCAGGGTATGCATGGATTTGTAGAAAACAAAGAACTTGAGATCAACGATATAGATTCTGCACTGCATGAACCCACAGACAAGCGTATCATGATTATTTCGAAGGCTATGCATCATGGATATACAATTGACCAGATTCATGAGTTGACTAAGATTGATAAGTGGTTTCTTCAGAAGCTTCAGCATATTCGTGAGATTGACAATCGCCTGCATGAAGTAAAGAGTATTAATGTTCTCGACAAGGCACTTCTTAAGGAAGCAAAAATATATGGTTTTACTGATTTCCAGATAGGTCGTGCAATTGGTCTAGAGAACGAGATGGATATGGATAAAGCTATACTTGTCGTGCGCAACTTGCGTAAGATATACGGCATTATACCCGTGATTAAGCAAATAGATACGCTTGCAGCTGAATATCCTGCTCAAACCAATTATCTGTATGTGACATATAATGGAATATCTAACGATATAAAGTTTGAAAATGACAAGAAGAGTATTGTTGTTCTAGGGTCAGGTGCTTATCGTATTGGAAGTTCTGTAGAGTTCGACTGGTGTGGTGTTCAGGCTCTTAATACCATTCGCAAGGAGGGTTACCGGAGCGTGATGATCAATTATAATCCAGAAACAGTGTCTACCGATTATGACATGTGTGACCGTCTCTATTTTGATGAACTCACCTTTGAGCGTGTGTTGGATATCATCGACCTTGAGAATCCTCATGGCGTCATTGTTTCTACCGGTGGTCAGATTCCTAATAACCTTGCAATGAGGCTTGATGGACAGCGTGTACCTATACTCGGAACTACTGCAGAAAAGATAGATAATGCCGAGGATAGAGCAAAATTCTCAGAGATGCTCAGTCGTAACGGCATTGACCAGCCTGAGTGGAGTGCTCTGACATCCATGGATGACATCAAGGTTTTTATTGATCGTGTCGGGTTTCCAGTTCTTGTACGTCCCTCTTATGTGCTCTCTGGTGCCGCAATGAATATATGCTCAAATCAGGAAGAATTAGAGCGATTTCTTCAGTTGGCAGTAAATGTTTCAAAGAAACATCCCGTTGTTGTCAGTCGTTTCATCGAACAAGCCAAGGAGGTAGAAATGGATGCTGTTGCCCGCAACGGTGAGATTATAGCTTACGCTATCAGTGAGCATATAGAGTTTGCTGGTGTTCATTCTGGAGATGCTACAATTCAGTTTCCACCGCAGAAACTGTATTGTGAGACAATACGAAGAATTAAACGTGTGAGCAAGAAAATTGCTAAGGAACTTGAGATAAGCGGACCTTTTAACATACAGTATCTTGCCCGCGAGAATGATATTAAGGTTATAGAGTGTAATCTCCGTGCTTCCCGTTCATTCCCGTTTGTCAGCAAGGTACTGAAGATTAATCTTATTGAACTTGCTACAAAGGTGATGTTAGGAGTGCCTGTCGAAAAACCTAATAAAAATCTCTTCGATCTCGACTATGTCGGAATTAAGGCAAGTCAGTTTTCTTTCAGTCGTTTGCAGAAAGCAGACCCAGTGCTAGGTGTTGATATGGCATCAACAGGCGAGGTGGGCTGTCTCGGTGATGAAACTAGTACGGCGTTGTTCAAGAGTATGCTTTCTGTGGGGCAACGCATTCCTGATAAGAATATTTTATTGTCTACTGGTAGTAGCAAGCAGAAGGCAGAAATGCTTGATGCGGCTAAGATGCTGGTCGAACATGATTATAAATTATATGCGACGGGAGGTACGTCTCGTTATCTGACAGAAAACGGTATCAAGAACGAACTTGTTTATTGGCCTAGTGAGGATGGACAGCCTCAAGCCTTGACGATGCTTCATGATCGTCAAATAGATATGGTGGTGAATATTCCAAAGAACCTTACTGCAAGTGAACTTGACAATGGTTATAAGATTCGCCGTGCAGCTATTGACTTGAATATTCCTTTAATTACAAATAGCCGCCTTGCTAGCGCATTTATCAATGCTTTCTGCAATGTAAAGATGGAGGATATCGATATCAAATCTTGGAGTGAGTATAAATAAAAGGACATTAAAAGTGTATACCAAAGAGTCCCTCTATTATTTTAGGGGGGCTCTTATCATATAAAAATTGGAAATAGTATTGTAAATTGGTGTGATTTATACTTTTTTTGTCGAAATGTTTTGTATTACGACATTTATTACGTAATTTTGTTACCATTAAAACTGAGGGAAAACCATTTTTTATTCGGATGAAGATTATAAAAACTATCAGTCATGGCTGAAGAGGGCATAACATTTGAAAACAATATTAATCACAGTGATTATAAGATACTCATTGTGGATGATGTAATGAGTAATGTCTTATTGTTGAAGATATTGCTTACTAACGAAAAGTTTCAGGTGTGCACTGCCAGTAATGGTAATCAGTGTATTGAAGCCGCAAACTCAGATAACCCAGATTTGATATTACTTGATGTTATGATGCCTGATATCAGTGGTTTTGAAACTGCAAAGATTTTAAAGAGCAAACCCAAAACATCAGATATCCCTATCATATTTCTTACAGCGCTTAATAGTCCTTCTGATTTGGTTAAAGGTTTTCAGGTCGGTGCAAGCGATTTCATTACAAAGCCTTTTAATAAGGAAGAACTTGTTATACGTGTGATGCATCAGATTTCGCTCGTTGCTGCCAAACGACTTATATTTCAGCAAAATCAGGAACTTAAGAATACTATTCAAGGACGTGATAAACTATATTCCGTCATTGCCCATGATCTTAGATCTCCAATGAGTAGTGTCAAAATCGTGCTTAATATGCTTACCATGACAATTCCGAAAGATGTTATTGGTGAGGGAAATTACGATCTGGTAAGCCAAGCTAACCAACAGACTGAGGAGGTTTTCTCTTTACTTGATAACCTCCTGAAATGGACTAAGAGCCAGATTGGCAAACTGAATGTAGTATTTCAGGATTTTAGTGTTGATGAACTCATACCCGGGGTTATTGAAATCTTTAACATGGTGGCTGACATGAAAGATATTGAATTAAAATACGAAAAGGATGATGGGGCCGATGCTTTGTCTCTTCATGCCGATGTGGATATGATAAAAACCATCCTTCGTAATTTCATAAGTAATGCCATTAAATTTAGTGAAAAAGGTAGTTCCATCGCCATTATTGTTTCAAGAAAAGATAAGTTTGCAAAGATTAGCGTATGTGACCATGGTCGCGGTATTAGTGATGAAAATCAGAAAAAACTGTTTCATTCCGATACGCATTATACCACTTATGGTACTCATAATGAGGAGGGAAGTGGCTTAGGTCTATTGCTGTGCAAGGATTTTGCAATCAAGAACGGTGGATATTTGGAATTGGAATCTCTGGAAGGTGTAGGTAGCACATTCAGCGTACTTGTGCCATTAAGCAATCAATAATAGCTATATAATTTGGTCTTGTAAAAAAAAAATTGTAATTTTGCAGACCAAATACAATTATTAAAATAATTATCGCAAATGAAAGCATTTGTTTTTCCCGGACAGGGAGCACAGTTTGTTGGTATGGGCAAAGACCTGTATGACAATAATCCATTAGCAAAGAAGTTATTTGAACAGGCAAACGATATTCTGGAATACCGTATTACCGATATTATGTTCAACGGAACTGATGACGAGTTGAAACAGACGAAGGTTACACAGCCGGCAGTTTTCCTTCACAGTGTTATCAGTGCATTATGCATGGGTGACGCTTTTGATCCTAAAATGGTAGCAGGACATTCTCTTGGCGAATTTTCAGCACTTGTCGCTGCAGGAGCATTGACTTTCGAAGATGGTCTCCGTCTAGTCTATGCCCGTGCGATGGCTATGCAGAAAGCTTGCGAAGCTGTTCCGTCAACAATGGCCGCAATCATCGCTCTTCCTGATGAAACAGTTGAGTCTATCTGTGCTGAAGTCAACAAGCCAGGAAATGTTTGTGTTCCAGCAAACTATAACTGTCCTGGTCAGTTGGTTATCAGCGGTAATATTGATGCAATCAATGATGCTTGTGAAAAAATGAAAGTTGCAGGTGCAAAACGTGCCTTACCATTGAAGGTTGGTGGTGCATTCCATTCTCCACTAATGCAGCCGGCTAAAGACGAGTTGCAGGCTGCCATTGAAAAGACAAAATTCAATACTCCAAGATGTCCTGTTTACCAGAATGTTGACGGTATGCCTCATACAGAACCTACTGAAATCAAACAGAACCTTATAGCTCAGTTAACAAGTAGTGTTCGTTGGACCAAGTGTGTTCAGAGCATGATTGCTGACGGTACTGACGATTTCACAGAATGCGGACCTGGAAAGGCTCTGCAGGGTATGATTGCAAAAATCAATCGTGAAGTGTCTGTCCACGGCATTGAAGCGTAACAAATTAGAGTGATGAGTCATAAAATCATCATTTATCAGGTCTTTACACGCCTTTTCGGAAATCTCGTCATTACACACAAAGAGTGGGGCTCGATTTCTGAAAACGGTTGTGGAAAGATGAATGACTTTACTGATGGTGTATTAGACAGTATACGGAATAATGGTGTTTCCCATATTTGGTATACAGGTCTCATACGTCACGCGACTCAGACTGATTATTCTAAATTTGGAATACCTCAATGCCATAAAGCTATAGTCAAAGGTGTTGCGGGATCTCCTTATGCAATAACCGATTATTATGATATCGACCCGGATTTGGCTGTTGATGTCAATGATAGGATGGGAGAGTTTGAGCATCTCGTTAAGCGTACTCACAAGGCAAAACTTAAAGTCATAATTGATTTTGTGCCCAATCATGTGGCGCGTCAGTATCATTCCATAAGGAAACCTGTCAGTGTACGTGATTTAGGCGAGGATGACGACGTTAATATGAATTTTTCTTCCAGTAATAATTTTTATTATTGCACTGGAACCCCTTTGCAACCACAATTTGATAACTGTCAAGGAGAGGCTGAACCATATACTGAGATGCCTGCTAAAGCTACAGGAAATGACCGTTTTGATAATCGTCCAGACGTGAACGACTGGTATGAAACTGTCAAGTTGAATTATGGCGTCGATTATTGTGGTGGACGTTCGTGTCATTTTGACCCTATACCCGACACTTGGAATAAAATGCTTAATATTCTTCTGTTTTGGGCTTCTAAGGGGATTGATGGATTTCGTTGCGACATGGCTGAGATGGTCCCTGTTGAATTTTGGCAGTGGGTAACCTCAAAGGTTAAGGACCAATATCCTACTATCTTTTTTATCGGTGAAGTTTATAATCCTGCTGAGTATCGTAATTATATAGATAAGGGTGGGTTCGATTTCCTCTATGATAAGGTTGGGATGTATGATACATTACGTTCTGTCATCTCTGGCAATGCTCCGGCATCTTCTATTACGGATGCGTGGCAGGGTTTAGATGATATTCATGACCACACGTTATTCTTTCTAGAGAACCATGACGAACAGCGTGTTGCATCCGATTTCTTTGCAGGAGATGCTACTAAATCGTTACCAGCTTTAATCGTCAGTTTATTACTTCGTCAGAATCCATTTATGTTATACTTCGGACAGGAGTTTGGTGAGCGTGGAATGGATAAAGAGGGGTTTAGCGGACTTGACGGCCGTACTACCATTTTCGACTATTGGACGATTTCTTCTGTCAACCGTTGGCTTACTGGAAATCTTACATCGTCAGAAAGATCTTTGTGGAGTGTATATCACCGTATGCTGCATATCGCTTCCAATGAAAAAGCAGTTTCTGAGGGCGAGTTCTTCGATTTAATGTATGTCAACCCATTGAGCTGGTGTTTTAATCCCGAACGTCAGTATGGGTTCTTGCGTAAGTGCGGTTCGGAGGTCCTTCTTGTTGTTGTAAACTTTGATACTAAGAATGTCAGCGTCGAAGTTAAGATACCAAAGCATGCTTTCGATTATTTGGGAATACCACAGTCTAAAATTATTGCAAATGATTTATTAAGTGGCGAGATACAGACGTTTAATCTTTCTTATGACTGCAATGTGGCTATGGATATTAATTCGTGTAGTGGCAAAATTTATAAATTCTCTGTAAAAGATGGAAGTAGAATACGAGTTAAACGAGCATAATAAAGAGGAATTCCCGCCAGCTCATACAGCCGAGCATTTGTTAAATCAGACAATGATCCGGTTCTTTGGATGTGAGCGTTCGCGTAATGCTCATATCGAAAAAAAGAAAAGTAAGATAAGTTACTTCATCAGCCATAAGCCCAATAAAAATGAGATTAAGAATATCGAGGATAAGATGAACGAACTTATTAGCGATGACTTAACTGTCACATACGAATATGTTACTCGTGATTCCGTCCCTGCGGGTGTGAAGTTGGATAAGTTACCAGATAAAACCTCTGACACCATTCGACTTGTAAGAATCGGTGATTATGATATCTGTCCTTGTATAGGTAAACATGTGCGGTCTACCAGTCAGATAGGTAAGTTTGTCCTCATTGGTACAAATTGGGATGAAATGGAGCATTCCTTCCGTATTCGTTATAAGGTAATCCAATAGCTTCTTACAACTGAACTTTCATGAATACAGGCATGTGATCGCTATAAGTGAGGTTGCGTTTGTAATATGTTATTCCTTTCATTGACTTGTCATGGAAGATGTAGTCAATACGTACGCTCTTCTTTCCACCGCGGAATGTTGTCATGAATCCACTTCCACACTCTGTGAATCCGTCCTCAAGTTCTCCTTTGAGTGTGTTGTAAACGAAAGAATAAGGAACGTCGTTAAAGTCACCACATAGGATGATAGGAATCTGTGATAGTCTTTTCTCATTGGATATCTCTATAGCCTGACCGGCACGTATCATCATACCAAACATGTAGTTGCCGTAGATGGCCTGCATAATGGTATTGTCGCTAATGTCATTACCTTTAATCATAGCTTTTGCCACGTGGCGCATGGTAGAATTCAGTCCTGTTGTCTCCATGTGAACATTAAAGACTCTTACCATCTTTCTGTTCACCTTGATGTCCGCCCATATAGCACTATTGTTTGTTTGCTCGAACATGATAGTCTTGCTCATAGCGATAGGGTATCTACTGAATATTATCATATCCGATTTGCCTGTTACCTTATATGGAAAGTACTTCATATAGTTGTCAGTGTTCTTCATGTCACCGTTGTTGTCAGAGTACTCCTGCATACATAATATGTCCACTTTTTGGTTTTTCATCTCTGTCAAAATGTCTTGTGCGATAAATCCTGATGCTTCACGACCGAAAGATGATACGTTATATGTGGCAATCTTTATTCCTGGCTGTGCGACTGCATCTTTGGGGAGTGAACCAAACTGATATAGAGTCCCTACGTACTTAATACAGCACAATAGCGTAATAAAGGGCATGATCGCCCATATCCATCTGCGCCTTATCAGCCAGAATATTAATATGATGATGTTACCGATAATAAGTAGTGGTAATGCGAAACAGAGCATAGCCCGTGCTGTATTACCTACAGGTGTTACATTACCTCCAAAGAGTCCTACAAAAGTGAGAATCATCACAAGGGCTGTGATGATGAGAAACATAAATGAAAAGTATTTCTTTACGGCAAGTTTACTCATTTGTTGAGTTTGATGTATTTTTCTATTGTGTTAAGCAATTCTTCTATATGGAATGGCTTAGCTATGAAGTCATCGCATCCCGCCATTTTCGTCTTTTTAATGTCTTCTTCGAAAGCGTAAGCGCTGAGAGCTATTATGGGAGTCTCATCGTTTACCTCCTTGATGATTTTCGTGGCATCCAGTCCGTCCATATTCGGCATCCTGATATCCATCAGTATAAGGTCAGGATGTTCTTCCTCGTTCAGGGTGACAGCTTCAATACCGTCTTTAGCATGGATGAGGTTATATTGCTTATTTAAAACAACCTTAATTAGTTCATAGTTATTGTCCGAATCTTCAGCTACAAGTATGAGTTTTTTGTCTTTATTTTCCACGTTGTTCATTCTCAGGGATCTTGTGGTACGTTCTGATCTGGCAGATGTTGCCTCTTCGTATGGCAAAATAAATGAGAACTCAGAACCTCGGCCCAATTCAGACTTCACGAATAGCTTTCCTCCTAAGCGTTCTACAATTATCTTACTCAGCGGAAGTCCTAGGCCAAACCCACCATTATTTTCGTTATTTGTTACGTATGTGAGGAATATTTTATCCAGATCTTCCTTCTTTATCCCTGTACCTGTATCTTTAACATAGAAAAGAATGCTATCCCCGTCTTGTATTCTGTAACCGTAGTGAATACTTCCTTTGGGAGTACTTTTTATTGCATTGCTTATAAAATTTGATAAAACCTGCATAATGCGGTTTTTGTCTGTCATTATATAAGTGCTCTTTTTACATTTGTCCCATATAAGTTGAACTTCATTTGTACAACGAAATTTGAATACGTCAGTTATCTCGTTGCATAGAGAATTCAGATCTGTGGGATTGATACGTATAGTAAATTCCCCAGACTCTACTTTCGATAGATCAAGGATTTCATTAACGAGCTCTATAAGTCTATTGTTATTACTTTCGATGATATTTAAGTATTTAGCTCTGTCTTCTGCTGATTCAGTTTCTGCAATAATCCTCGAAAAACCTTCAATTGCATTAAGGGGGGTTCGTATTTCATGACTCATATTAGCAAGAAAAAGGGACTTCATTTTACTCGCTTTCTCTGCTTTCATCACCTGTTCTTCATAAACCTTTAGCTTCTTGTTTACTTCAGCAAGTTCATCTAAAAGTCTTTTTCGCTCATCATCACTCATTATACAGTAATTCTTTTATTGTGCAAATATAAATAATCTTTTTCTATTTGGAACGCTTTTTTGTCTTTTTTTTACTGTCTTTTGGCTTTTTCCCACGTGCCAGAGCCTTTTTTGTCTTTTAGGTACTTGATTCCTCTGAAAACATTGATATTCATAAACATAAAATAGTATGGAACATACAATATCTTATTTTTAATTCCCCGTTCGTTCAGCTGAAATCCTGTAAAAGCGGACGCATAAAATATTATCTGAAAAATCCATATTGTTGTAAAAAATACACTATTATTAAAGAATAATAACAACACATTAACTGGTACGAGTATAAACATGGCAAACGGTGTTATGCTCCATCTCAATACTCTGTGTGAGATGTATTGGAATGTTACAATAAAATGATTGAATGGATTGAGCAGAGGTCGTAGTCGGTTGATACTTTGTAGACCACCTGCTGCAATTCTGCATTTGCGTTTTGACTCCTCCTCCATATTGATTGAACCGTATTCCATGGCGTAAGCTTTGTCTGTGTAGTCAATTCTCATACCATCTTCCACGATCTCCATAGAGGTGATGAAGTCGTCGAGTAATGTGTCGGTAGGCATTTTCTTGTATAACTCTGTGCGTATTGCAAATAATTCGCCCGCGGCACCCATTGCTGAGTATAATTCGTTATCCCATTTTTTTAGTGTGCTTTCATATTTCCAGTATAGCCCTTCACCCTCACCGGCAGTATCGTTCTTGTGGCGTGCATATACTCTTTTTTCGCCCGACACACAACCTACTGTAGCGTCTTGGAAATGACTGGATAATTCGAGTATTGCATCACTATTGAGCATGGTGTTGGCATCAGTAAACACTGTGATAGGTGTTTCGACGTAGTCCATGCCGTGGTTGAGTGCTGCTGTCTTTCCTTCACGCTCAGGTTTAAACACAACTTTTACCTGCGGATACTTTTGTAGGCGTTTGTTTGTGTTGTCGTTGCTACCGTCAGTGACCCAAATATGTTTCAGTTTTTCGGAAGGATAGTTGAGCGACATCGTATTTTCCATTTTTTCATCGACGACGTCCTCTTCGTTATATGCACATATCATTAATGTGACGTCTGGTAGCTCATCATCTGCCAGAGTCTTTAGTGCAGATTTTTTCTTAGAGAATATCCGTTTCAGTCTTACTAGAATAAAGAGTATTATACCATATCCTATATAGGTATAGAAGACAATGATAAGACATGTCCAAAATAATATTTCCAGAGTTGTAATCATAATAAGAGTGTTTCTTGATGCAAATAAACTAAAAAAAATCGACATTGCCTAAAAAAACGGGGATAATTTTGTATTATCCCCGTTTCTTATTTTATTTCAATCTCTTCTTTCATATCAATATAATCCCCCTTATTGTCGTAGAATTCATATTGAAGAAAAGCTAATTTCTGTGAAGAAATGATTTTTAATCCGAATCCGTATTTGATTTGCCATTTGCGTTTCAATGAAATGAAACCTTTATCTATGAAGGCTGCAACATACGGATGGACATGAAGTGCAAACTTTTTGACACCTATCTTGTTGACCAGATTGTCAATTTTACTCTCTAGTTGATCTGTGAATAATAGACTTGATTTGATAACACCTTTTCCGAAACATGTAGGACAAGTCTCGTCTACATTGACATCCATGGCAGGACGAACTCTTTGACGCGTAATCTGCATCAGCCCGAATTTACTCAATGGCAGTATGTTGTGACGTGCACGGTCTTTCTCCATATTCTTGTTCATCCGTTCATACAATTGTTGACGGTCTTCCGCAAGATTCATGTCGATAAAGTCTACTACGATTATACCTCCCATGTCGCGTAGTCTTAATTGTCGTGCCAGTTCGTCGGCTGCACCTAAGTTTACGTCCAGTGCGTTAGCCTCCTGTCCATTATTTGATCGTGAGCGGTTTCCGCTGTTGACATCTACTACATGCAATGCTTCTGTGTGTTCAATAATAAGGTAAGCGCCATGCTTATAGTTAATAGTCTTACCGAAAGAAGCTTTAATCTGTTTGGTAATGTTGAAATTGTCAAAGATAGGCACAGCCCCAGTATATCGTTTTACGATACTGGCTTTGTCGGGAGCTATCAGTCCGACATAGTCTCTTACATCGTTAAATATATTTTCATCATTAACATAGATGCTTTCGTATGTTGGATTGAACAGGTCTCTGAGCAGAGCCACGGCACGGCTTGTTTCCTCGAATACGAGTTGTGGACGCTTTGTGGTTTTCTGAACCTTTGCAATTGCGTCTTCCCATCGCTTAAGAAGAATTTTCAGTTCCGTATCAAGTTCCACAACCCTTTTCCCTTCGGCTACAGTTCTTACGATAACTCCCAAATTTTTGGGTTTGATGCTTTGTATAAGCTGTTTCAGTCTTGCGCGTTCTTCTCCACTTTTGATTTTTGACGATACAGAAACCTTATCATTAAATGGGATAAGTATTAAATAGCGTCCTGCAAAGCTCAGTTCACATGTGAGTCGCGGTCCTTTGGTGGAAATGGGTTCTTTGACAATCTGCACCAGTACTTCCTCACCGACGGTCAGTGTGTTCTGTACGCTACCGTCTTTCTTAAGATCGGGCTGATGAGTTGCCTTGCTGATTGGATAAAGTTTCCTTCTGTCGCTGATTACCTGTTTCAGGTATTTCTGATAAGAGTTAAATTGAGAACCTAGGTCAAGATAATGAAGAAAGGCGTCGCGTTCAAAGCCCACATCCACAAAACATGCATTAAGTCCTGGCATAAGCTTCTTGACTTTAGCAATATAGATGTTACCAACAGTGAAAGATGCTGATCGTGCTTCGTTCTGATATTCCACAAGACTCTTATCCTCTAGAAGTGCAATGGAAATCTCTTTTGGTTGGGCATCAATGATTACTTCGCTGGTCATTCGTTTCTTGATACATTTTTAAATTTCTTTGATAATAAAAGGGTGTGTCAAAAGTATGAAAGCTCTTTGACACACCCCTCAGTCCGAATAGACTGACAAGGCAAATAATTTATTATTTGTTCTTATGTCTGTTCTTTCTTAATCTTTTTTTACGCTTGTGAGTGGCCATCTTATGACCTTTTTTCTTTTTTCCGCTTGGCATAGCTTGAAAATTTAATTTGTTATTATTATAATAATTTGATTTATATCACCTTTGAAATGAAGCTTTTCGAAGGTTTGAATGACGGATAATCATGCGCATCAATAATTATTGTCGTATTCTTCGATATATTTCGAGCTGTCTTTTTTGCCCTATGTTTGATGATAAAGCTTCCGAAGCCACGAAGATAGACATTGTCTTTCTTTTCTGCTAAACTGATCTTTATCTCTTCCATGAAAGCCTCAACAGTTGCTGCTACATCTTTCTTTTCCATCCCCGTTTTTTCGGCGATATTGCTGATAATCTCTGCTTTGGTCATTTTTATAATTACTAATATTGTTGTACTTTTTTCTTTGCTTACCGAAAAACGGCTTGCAAATATAGGAATTTTCTTTCGGATATGAAAATTTCTCGCCCCTTTTTTGATAAAAATCAGTTTATTTCTTTAAAAACGGTTTAGATAACAATTGGTTCTGAACAGATTAACAATATCTCAGCTTTCTTATCGCTCAATATTTATTTGTTAAAATATAAAATAATCGGATGCCATTTTTTGTGTGTGATACCCGAAAAGAATATGTTAGTATTTTAGTAAGCAAGATATTTCTAAGTTAAAAGATTATGTCTTTTGTGTTTTATGATTTCACTAACGTATGATGAACGTGCTTTATAAACGCTGAATATATTAGAAACGATAGTTTTTGAGAAAGAATAAACCTGTATTATTCCTAAATTTGAAAATCAAAATTGATTCCACAAATTCATTTATGTTATTGATTTACAGTAACTTTGGCGTGGAATCAAGATTTCCGGATATCTCCTCAAAAATGGAAGATCTCCTTCAGGGTGTTTGTCTTGTTTTTCCTGATGGCGTAACGGTAAACATTAAGAAGTGCCTGCCCGAAGGTCTGATGAAGCTGATTCGTCAGTATTATGGAAAATCA
>Ga0302272_1000049_pt1 | contig 72747 bp, 52 predicted proteins | sample III_Bog_N1_2_FD_198772 | JGI IMG/M metagenome (GOLD analysis project Ga0302272, IMG submission 198772) | Peat permafrost microbial communities from Stordalen Mire near Abisko, Sweden - III_Bog_N1_2 | ecosystem: Environmental > Terrestrial > Soil > Wetlands > Peat | place: Sweden: Abisko...
ATAAAAGATTTCAAAGGGATACCTTCCCATGACACCTTCAACCGTGTTTTTTCAATATTGGATCCAAAAGTGCTAGAGAACAGTTTCAGAAACTGGATCAAGCAGATTTGCGGCAAATACACCGGAGTTGTTCCCATTGACGGAAAGGAGATATGCGGGGCAAGGATCAACAAGATTGACGGAAGCTTCGAACCTCTGAGGATAGTAAGCGCATGGGCGGCAGAAAACGGCGTGACATTGGGACAGGAAAAAGTTGGGAAAAAGACAAATGAGATCAATGCCATACCTAAACTGATAGACGCCCTTGATTTAAAGGACTGTATCATAACCATAGATGCCATTGGATGCCAGAAAGATATCATCAAAAAGATTGTGAAAAAAGAAGCCCACTTTATTATCTGTGTGAAAAGAAATCAGGAAAAATTGTATAACCTGGTCAAAGAACTCATGGATGAGGATTTGGACGGGGAACACAGCAAAGGGCATGTCCCACCTACCAGATATCAGAAATATATAAGCGAAGGTACTGCACACGGGAGGCGTGAAAAAAGAATTTGTCAGGTGTATTGCAGCGGAAATGTAGACAAGATATTAAAATGGGATTACGTTAAGTCGATGGTCAAACTCACCAATATTAAAACAGATATCAGGAAGAAAAAGACCGTTGTGGAGGAACATTATTATATAACATCCATTGGACTTGAACCTCAGAAAATAGCAGCAGCCATTCGACAGCATTGGAGTATTGAGAATAATCTGCATTGGCAGCTTGACGTAACCTTTAACGAGGACAAAACCAGAATGACCAGAAATGCCGCGGTAAATTTTTCGCTTCTAAACAAAATTGCATTGAGCATCATCAAACACAATGCAAAGAAATGCAGTCTTAGGGTCAAGAGAAAATCTGCAGGATGGAACGAGAAATATCTTGCAGAATTACTCGATGGAAATTGGGTCTAGTCTTATTTGTTTACAAATCTTAATGCGTCAGCCCTGAATAGCAAATCCGAATGTATTGATATATTATTACATTTTTGCAGATAGTATTTTGACTTTCACTTGTCATAAAACCGACCTAATGAGTGCCAATATGGTGATTTTAGCCCTTCAATCTCACCTTAATCTCACCTTAATCTCACCCAAAAATTAATTGAATATCAGGCTATTAATATCAAAAAGGTGAGATTGAAGTTAAAAAGTTTTTTTATTCTGTGAGAATTTTTAATTTAATATGTATTTATTGAATTATATTTACACTATTATTAAATAGCAAGATCTTGCTCATTTTATTGACCATCCGCCCTGGAACTGAGAATAAGGGCCTTAGGAGTCATGGTGGTAAGCGGCGAGCGCAAACTTGATCTCGGCATAAGAATAATCATTGCCCAGCCCATCCTTGATAGCCGACAGCTGAGAAACATTGTCAGGATGGGTAGTCACGTAAGCGATGATTCGATTGTATTTATCGTAACTCATCAGTTTCTCCACAGGGATATCCCCCGTCCCCACATAATGGGCAAGGTGTCCTTCGATGGTGACCCTTGACAACAGTCGTTCCACGACAATCTCATCAAGGCTCTTGCCACTGCAAAACAGCTCATAACTCACAAGTTTCGTGTCCACACGTTCCTTCTTTTCCTTTGTTTTCTTCTCCTTTTTCTTCTTTCCCTGCTTCTCATCGTCTATGGCAGCGATATCCTTTGCATGCAGATAACCGCTGATGGAGAATCCGTCATCATCGGAAGCGGCATAAGTGAGCACCGACGTTTTAATCTTCAGCTCCTCCTCAAACCTCTGCGTGCGGTCCTTAATCCTCTTGACAATCATCTTATTGTCGCTGGCAAGCTGCGTCCGACTGAAGAGTTCGCTGATTATCTTCAACTGTTTTCCGAAATATTCAGCCCCGGAAGAGATGCGCGACTGCAGGTCATCGCTCTCAATATTTCCGTCGGCATCGTCTATCATCCGGGTATATTGCAATTCAAACTTCATTGCGACAGTCTGCATATTCTTCAATATGTCAGCCTTTGCCTTATACTCCTTCAGCAGTTCGGGATAACGCTTATAGAGACTCTCGTCAAGAAGCCTCAGCACGGAGTTATATGCCTTCTCCACCTCCATAAAATTGAACAACTCACGGATGATACTCAGTGAATATTCCTTCTCGAGAATCTTCAGCTGGTCATTATCGGGCGTATTCTCAGCCGCCTCACGATTGAAGTCGTCCACCTTCTCATCGGAGATGATAGCGCGTTCTGACAACGGAGCATCGAGCACCATTCCTTCGAGTGTACGGCATCGACTCAGCGCCACGTAAGTCTGTCCGTGGGCAAACGAGAGATGAGCGTCGATGATGGCACGGTCGAAAGTCAGACCCTGGCTTTTATGGATTGTGATGGCCCACGCCAGTCTCACAGGATACTGCGTGAAAACACCCTGCACCTCCTCCTTGATCTCATTATTCTCCTTGTCCAGCACATACTTACTGTTAGTCCATTCGGCCTGCTCCAATTTGAAAGCCTCGTTGCTGTCGTTCGGTTTGACGAATATCGACTTATCATCGACGTATGTCACCGAACCAATCATTCCGTTAAAATACCGGTGATCTACGTCGTTTTTCAGAAACATCACCTGCGCACCGGTCTTGAGTGTCAGTATCTCGTCTGCGGGAAAAGAATATTCAGGGAAATCAGCCTTCACCGTGGCCTTAAATGATACAGGCCGTCCGGGAAGCAAAGACAGTTCACGGCTGTTAATCTGCTGCGACTGATAGTTATGGGTTGTGAGCCGGATATACCCCTCCTCCTTCCGTGGTACGAAGTTGGGCACATACCGTTTGTTGAGTTCATCGAGCACACTGCGGTCAGCCTTATTCTCACGGATACGGTTGAGCAGGCTGAGGAATTTCGTATCTAGCTGACGATAGACGGTATTCAGTTCGATCATCTTATACGAAGCTTTTTTCAGCGCGTTGCTGTCGAAGAAGTATGGAGAGTCATAGTATTCCTTCAGCATTCCCCATTCCGAGTCTTTCACAACCGGAGCGAGCTGTTGCGTGTCACCTATCATTAGCAGTTGTACACCACCAAAAGACTTATATTTGTTGCGGAACCGCCGTAGGGAATCATCCACCGCATCCAGCAGATCCGCACGTACCATACTGATTTCATCGATAATCAGCAGGTCCATCGAGCGGATAATATTCTTTTTCTCCTTACTGAACTGGTAATGCTTCTCAGCCGAATTAAATGATGTCTCGGGCACAAAAGGAGCCAGAGGCAATTGAAAGAACGAGTGAATAGTCACACCGCCCGCATTGATAGCGGCTATACCAGTAGGAGCCACCACCACAATACGCTTGCAACTCTTCTCCCTGAGATTCCTCAAAAACGTTGTTTTACCCGTTCCTGCCTTACCTGTAAGAAAGAGGTTCTCACCAGTATTTTCAACGAATCGCCACGCCAGTGACAGTTCCAGATTATCTTCCATCAACATGCTATCATATTATTTGAAAAAGCAAAGGTAGTATTTTTTTGTGTATTCAGGGTTGATTGTTCCATCATATTTTTTGCAACATCCTCAAAAATCTGTACCTTTGTCTCTACATCTAAACAAGTAACGATTATGAAGATAGATTTCAAACAGATAGAGACCGCCATTATTCCGAAGTTCAAGGGTGGAGAGAAACAGATTGAGGCAAAGATGTTCGTCGACGAACGCAACCGCATCATGAATTCAAAACTCGAGCCGGGAGCATCTATCGGCATGCACTGCCATGACACCAGCAGCGAGATCATATACATCCTCAGCGGTACAGGCAAGGCTATCTGCGAAGGCATCGAGGAGTCACTACAGGCAGGCGACTGCCACTACTGCCCCAAAGGTCAGACTCACACCTTAATCAATAATGGTACCGAAGACCTGACCTTCTTCGCGGTCGTTCCCCAACAGTAACGACATCACGTTTTTGTTTTCTGGCGGTATTCCTTCCCCTCCACTTCTATGCTTCCTTCATCGTGAGTTCGCTGATGGCGCGAGCCAGTGACGGTCGTGCCACACCTAAGATTTGCGCCACCTGCTGCCGCGAGACGATATGCGGATGAATCTCAGCTATCTTCAAATATGGGAACTTCAATTGACAATTTAGTTTTACGACGAATTTTCATCTACTTTTGTCATAATATCCCCATGCCATCTTATACTTCCTTTTTTAATAATACTTTCAATAGGATAACACTCATATTTGATAAAACATTTTATTTTAACTAAAATGTCTATTTTCTTATCGTATCTGTTACCTGTTGTAGTATCTATGCAATAATAGTCTACCATTAATCCATGATCCCAAATTTCATAATATTTTATGTGCTTGTTATCGCTTTCCATATCCATATACCATGTACCGTTAGGATAGCCATGAGAATCACATTCTCCAACAATAAGGCTGTTATCAATAAAGGCTTTTACCGTACCTGTCAGATGTCCATTCCTCATGATGGCATGAATATATGTATTATAGTCACGACCATCAAAGCCGTAGTAATCACCTTTTCTGCGGTATTCATAAAGCCCGGATTGGATACCGCGAGTATATTCAATCTTCAAATCCATTTTAACATTCTTTTCACTACATATATATTCCCAATGATTGGATTTCTTATCGTTGGAATAATTACCTGTCACGACTTCTTTGCCTTTTGTTTTCGTTAGTGTATCGTAAGTATTTTTGTAATTAAACATTCCATTGAAAACCCTAAAATATTTAAAGTCTACATATTCATAAGTCGCATAACCATGATGATATGCTCCTTTGTATAATAGCGTTTTATTGTTAGCATATTTATCATACACATTGCTATGATTCTTAAACAATTTTGATATAAACATATTCAAATTCCTTTCCTTTTTTTACTAAATTTCGCAAGTGGATATTCATCCATCAAGCAAGATTTAAATTATATATTTGATAAAGTTTATGGCTGGAGCATACATTTAGATGTTTCATTACTCACCATTATGCCATTAATTGCACGATTATTGTCTTTTCTAAGAAAGAACCACGCAAATCTGATAATCTTGTTATATCCTTGCTCATGGATTTGATATTAGGACTTAGTCGTTTATTGATTTCTAAGTTAGTCATTTTTAATGACATAGACAAGCTTCGAAGCCTTTTTGTTCCAATTTTATGCTAATTTACACATGTGATCCCACTTGCGAAACGGTTCTTCTCAAAATTTTATTAGTAAAAAGGTGGTATTGTAACATAATATTATCTATGTTGTATTTACATAATATATTGAATATCAGTTATATATAAATATAAATATTGATTTTATATTAAATAAATTATGATTGCCGGAGACTCATAGATGAATGGAGATGTAGTTTTTCTTTGTCATTATGCAAAGATCATATTTTTTTGAATATCCGAAATCTTGCAACATAATATTCATTTGACGAGGTGATTTCTCATCCACGGACTTTATCGCATGACCCAAGATTCCTCAAAAACGTTGTTTTACCCGTTCCTGCCTTACCTGTAAGAAAGAGGTTTTCACCAGTATTTTTAACGAACCGCCACGCCAGTGACAGTTCCGGATTATCTTCCATCAACATTCTATCATATTTTTTGCAGCATCCTCAAAAATCTGTACCTTTGTCTCTACATCTAAACAAGTAACGATTATGAAGATAGATTTCAAACAGATAGAGACCGCCATTATTCCGAAGTTCAAGGGTGGAGAGAAACAGATTGAGGCAAAGATGTTCGTCGACGAACGCAACCGCATCATGAATTCAAAACTCGAGCCGGGAGCATCTATCGGCATGCACTGCCATGACACCAGCAGCGAAATCATTTTCATCCTCAGCGGTACGGGCAAAGCTATCTGCGAAGGCATCGAGGAGTCACTACAGGCAGGCGACTGCCACTACTGCATGAAGGGACAGACTCACACGTTGATCAACAATGGTACCGAAGACCTGACCTTCTTCGCGGTCGTGCCCCAACAGTAAGGACATCACTTCTTTGTCTTGAGGCGGTATTCCTTCCCCTCCACTTCGATGCTTCCATCCTCGATAAGTTCGCTGATGGCACGAGCCAGAGACGGCCGTGCCACACCTAGTATCTGCGCCACCTGCTGCTGCGAGGGTATATGCGGATGGAGGTCGATGTAATTCATCAGTCGGGACTTCAGACTCTGGAGTACAAACTGATTAAGACGTGCCGACAGCAGCTGACTGCGGTTGGATACCAATCTGATAAAATTAAGCATCGCCACAGGATACTGATGGAGGAAATCCAGAAAAAAAGTTTTATTGATTAAGATGATTTCGCAGTCTTCTGTCGCTTCCACATTCACAGGGAAACGGTTATTCGATGCGAAAGCAAAGGCGGGAGCCAGCAGCAACGGTGCATCGAGCACCTCAATGGTCAGCTGTTTGCCCTCTTCGTTCACCATCTGAGTACGTACCTGGCCTTCAGACAACAGATAGAGTGAACGGCACTCATCACCCTGATAGGCAACAAATGAACCGGGCTTATAGTTCCTGCGACCATTCTGTGTAGAGAGCAACAGGGGCAAAACTTCCTCCTCTTTCATCCCCACGAAGAACGGTGCTTTCAAAATATAATCAATATTCATAATATTTTTTATTTATTTATCTATCGGTGTAACTTATGTGACAATTTTGGCACTATTTTACCCGTATCTTTGCGCCGGATTTAGGTACAAAAGTAATACAATTAATTAAATAAACAAGAATTATGAGTGAAAATCAAATGTTTTGTTTCCAGTGTCAGGAGACAGCCAAAGGCCTGGGATGCCAGTTAAAAGGAGTATGCGGTAAGAACAGTAGCACCTCTCGCTACATGGACCTGCTGCTGTTTGTAACCCGTGGAGTGTGCGTGGCTGCCGACCAGCTTCGTACGAACGGCAAGTCAGTCGCTAAGGATATCAACAACTTTGTGATTGATGCTCTCTTTTCTACGATCACCAATGCCAACTTCAACGATGAGAGTATCCTCGCCAGAGTACGCAAAGGTATTGAACTACGCGATCTTCTCATACAACGTCTGGAGAACAGCAATATAGATATCCCACAAGTGGACGAGATGACATGGAGCGGTGCTGAAGAGACCTTCGAGAAAACAGGTGCCATCGTCGGTGTACTGCGTGAGAAGGACGAAGACCTGCGTTCACTCAAAGAGCTGACCGTCTACGGTATCAAGGGTATGGCAGCCTATCTGGAGCACGCTATGCGTCTAGGCTTTGACGACGACAGCATTCACGAGTTCATTCAGAAATCATTGGCTACCATCGCGACCAAGCAACAGCCTGTAGGCGACTGGATAGCTCTCGTACTCGAGACCGGTAACGTGGGTGTCAAGGCAATGGAACTGCTCGATCGTGCCAACACCACTACTTATGGTAACCCTGAGATCACGAAAGTGAATATCGGTGTGGGCAAGAACCTGGGAATCCTCATCAGCGGCCACGACCTGCACGATATCGAAGACCTGCTCCGTCAGACCGAAGGTACAGGCATCGACGTATATACTCACGGCGAGATGCTCCCTGCCCATTACTATCCTGCATTCAAGAAGTACAGCCACTTCGTGGGCAACTACGGTAACTCATGGTGGAAACAGCGCGAGGAGTTTGAGTCATTCAACGGCCCGATCGTCTTCACCACCAACTGTATCGTTCCTCCGGCATCGAATGCCACATACAAGGAACGCATGTTCACATGCAACTCCACCGGATTCCCCAGCTGCCAGTATATCGCTACAGAAGCTGACGGACATAAGGACTTCAGCAAGATCATTGAGATAGCGAAATCATGCCCAGCTCCTACAGAGATAGAGACAGGTGAGATCATCGGCGGATTTGCCCACAATCAGGTTATCCAGCTTGCCGACAAGGTGGTAGATGCCGTTAAGAGCGGAGCTATCCGTAAGTTTGTAGTCATGGCTGGTTGTGACGGCCGTATGAAGAACCGTAATTACTATACCGACTTTGCCAACGCACTGCCATCCGATACTATTATCCTCACCGCAGGTTGCGCAAAATACCGTTACAACAAGCTCGCCCTTGGCGATATCGGCGGCATACCACGCGTGCTCGACGCCGGCCAGTGCAACGACAGCTACTCTCTCGCAATTATCGCCCTCAAGCTGAAGGAGGTATTCGGTCTCGACGATGTCAACAAGTTGCCGATCGTCTACAACATCGCATGGTATGAGCAGAAAGCTGTCATCGTGCTTCTCGCGCTCCTCGCCCTTGGTGTCAAGAATATCCATCTCGGTCCTACATTGCCCGCATTCCTCTCACCAAATGTAGCGAAAGTGCTCGTCGAGAATTTCGGTATCGCCGGTATCACAGAGGTTGAGGACGACCTCGTATCAATGGGATTGGCAAACTAACAACAAAGAAATCATATTTCCGCGGACCATCGCATTTGAAAGCAAGTATATTATTATGTAGGTAAGGTTTTTTTTAGATAATGATCAACAGAGTGTTCGACCCGTCGGAAATGTCCGACGGGCTTCGGATGCTCATTTACCGTTATTGGATGTGTATAACATTTCGCTATACTTTCCACAACAAAGAACGCAATCACGCGTTAATATGACAATAGAAAACCATTAAAAGACTATAATGAAATATACCAACGAAGACGTTCGCCGTCAAGACCGCCTGATGAGCGAAGCCGATGCAATCAATTTATTAACAGACGGTGAATACGGTGTCCTCTCCATGCAAGCCGAGGATGGAGGAGGCTATGGTGTACCTCTCAATTACATTTTCGACGGGCAACACTCCCTATACATCCATTGCGCTCCCGAAGGACGCAAGTTTCGCTGTATCGAGAAGAATCCGTCGGTGACCTTCTGCGTTGTCGGCCATACCCGTCTCGTTCCCCGCCAATTCACTACCGAGTACAACAGCATCCTGCTTCACGGCACTGCCCACCTCCACCTCAGTGATGAAGAAAAGATGAAGGCCCTTCATCTGATCGTCCGCAAGTTCTCACCCGATTACATCGAGACCGGCGACAAATATTCCGAAAAATCGTTCCACCGCGTTGACATCATACGAATGGACATCACCGAATTCAGCGGCAAGTGCAAGCACGTTAAGGATAACAAGATTTGATGGAATATCGTGTTCCTCTGTTAATAACAGATACATCACAACAAGACTTAAATTCAATCTATTCCACCTTGTCGTGGGGTATATGTCATATAGCAATTAATAAATTCCTTACTATAACTACCAAGACTTTCATCATATTATTTTTCTGATAATTGATAATTCATCCGTGGATTTCCTTAATCAGTTTATCCGGATCTGTCAAAGATACGAAGGTCATACTGATGAAACTACAGAATCACTTTCGGGAGAAATAACCCAGAAAAAACAGATACTCCTCATGGAGATTTCCTCCACATCATACTGATTAAAATAGGTTATTATATAATCAAACAGAACTATTAAAACATCGAGAACTTATTCAAAAAGTCCTCCATTTTCGTTTAGGATGCAAAGATAAATACTCTCTTTGTAAACGTCAAGACCATATATTACTCTCATAAGCATATAGTTTTGGAAGTAAATAATTGACTTCAATTATTATAAGTTGTGAGTTAGTGTACATTATTAGGATCTGGAGATATGTGAGCCTTGATCTTACCAACAATACGCTGATTTATGACCATTCGAAATTATTTATTCTAGTTTTTTATTTCAACAGGTTTATAATACAAAAAATTATATATATATTTGTAGCGTATTAGGTCAAGTATTTTGTATTTCAATAAATAAAAATGAAAAATCTGAATAGAATAAAAGTTGTTTTAGCGGAACTAGAGAAACTAGCCGTTGACTTGGCTGAATAATAGAAAAGAACGAAACAACAATATCTAGATGGTGTTCAAATAATACTAAACCGTCAATTGAAACATTGAATGAAATTGCAAAAACTTTAGATGTAGACATAAAGGAATTACTAATAATCTAGTAAACAAGAGAATTATGACTAATATATTAATAGATAGCCTAAGAGTAAGTGGCTTTCGCGGTTTGAAAGATTTCAAAGTGGAACTAGGTGAAACGACCGTTCTTACCGGTATGAATAATGCAGGTAAAACCACTGTGTTAAAATCATTGCAGCTAGCCCTAGGGAACAAAGCTTTTATTTCTACTGATGATTTGTATATTAAAAAAGTCCAAAGAGCGGATAAGATTATTATTGATATAAGAATAATTCCTGTTGATAAATATGGAAAACGTGTTAATTTATTCGATGAGCTTTGGGAAAGTACTTTAACAGAAAAAGCTATTATGTTTGAACCTGACGGAAAAGCTTATTCTCCTTTACGAACCGTTCTAGAATATAACACATTTAAGGGTGACTTTGATAAAATGCAATATATACTAAAAGAATGGGAATCGGAAGATGTTGAGTGGACAAACATAGAAGGTCAAAGATTAAGAATAAACACGGAAAGTATTCCTTTTTATTATATAGAAGCTCAAAGAGATGTTGTTGAAGATATAAAATTTAAGTCATCATTCTTAGGTAAAATGTTATCACAGGTTTCTAAATCCTATTCTAGGGATGATATAAAGAATCTTGAAGAACTCATTGCAAACCTAAATAAAGAAGCTGTTGATAAAAGCGATATTCTGAAAATAATTCAAACAGCTTTATCTGATGTTGATACGACAATTGATAATCGAGAATCAAACATAGCAATTACTCCATTTGCAAAGAAAATTAGAGACTTAAATAAAAATATTACTATACAATATGGTGAGAAGGAAGATGCCTTCACTATGGATTATCATGGTATGGGTACACGTAGTTGGTCTTCTTTACTTACTTTTAAGGCCTTTTTAAATCAGATTCAAGAATCGACAGAAGGAGCGGTAGACAGTCCATTTTTTCCAATAATTGCGATAGAAGAGCCTGAGGCACATTTGCACCCTAATGCACAAAAAAAATTATATCATCAAATTAATGAGATGCCCGGACAAAAAATTATTTCAACACATTCACCCTATGTAGCAGCTTGTGCTGAATTATGTGAGATTAGAAATCTATATAAAAAGGAAGGAATGGTTAATGTTGGAAGTCTCACCTATAATAACATAACACCTGATGATTTGCGGAAAATAAAACAAAAAGTAATTCATACAAAGGGAGAAATTTTTTTTTCAAAAGCATTAGTACTATTTGAAGGAGAGACTAAAGAACAAGCTTTACCAATAATGGCAGAAAAGTATTTTGGCTGCGCTGCATCCGAATTAGGTGTTGATTTTGTAGGTGTTGGTGGTGCGGGTCAATATTATCCATTTATTAAGTTTGCTACAGATTTAAATATCCCTTGGTTTATTTTTAGTGATGGTGAAGATGATCCAGTTTCCAAAATGACAAAGGCTGTTAAAAAAAATAAAGGTGATTCTTTTATAGCTATTCAAAATGAGAATAATGTATTTATTATTGACAATAAAGAGGATTTTGAAAAATACATCATAAGATTAGATTACCTGTCAGATATTAAAGACTTCATTAAATCAGAAGAATTACCATTATGTGTTAATAGAAAACATCTAGAAATAAAATCTGCTGAAATTGATAATTTAACATCTGAAGTAATTTTGTCGAAATCAAAAGAGAATAAAACCAAATATGCCTTAATTTATGCGAATGCTATATACAAGTCATCAAAACCTTTACCTCCTCTAGTCACAAAGTTATTTAATAAAATAAAAATCGATTTAGGTTATGAGTAAATTTGAGTTGTCAGACAAACAGAAAGAAATTGTTTCTTTCGCTAAAGGTGCTTTATTGGTTAAAGCCAGCGCAGGAAGTGGAAAAACATGTGTTCTAACAGAACGCATATGCAACTTAGCCCAAACAACAAGACGAAGAATTTTAGCTATAACCTTTACCAATCAAGCAAGCGAGGAAATAAAGAAACGTTTGACAGAAATAAATGAATCTTTATTAGACAAAGTCTTTGTCGGAACTTTTCATTCATTCTGTAATTATGTTTTGGAGAATCATGGATCAGCAATCGGATATAAAGTACTCCCTGAAGTTTTTTCTGATGCGAATGATAGAGAAAAGCTTGTTGAAAGAGCAATTGATGAAACACCAATATTGAAACAATTATATTTAACAAATAATAATAATGACCGTAAAAAGTTTAAGCAAAATGCATTAGAAGCTATTTCTAAAATAAAAAGGAACGCAATTCTTGATGATGAGTTGGAAAATATTATTAATGATCATAATATTATTCTTTTGTATTACAACTATAGAGACATTATGAATTCGCTAAATGCGATAGACTATGATGATCTACTATTACTTACTTACAAATTATTTATATCAAATTCGGCTATAGCATCTCTTTACAGACGCAACTTTGAATATATTTGTATAGATGAAGCACAAGATATGAATAAAGTTCAATATATGGTATTAAGATCATTGACTGCTGATGAAAACAAAAATGTGATGTTAGTTGGTGACCCCAATCAGTCTATATATGGATTTAACGATTCCAGTGCCAATTATATGAAAAAGTCTTTTGTAAAAGATTATAGTCCAACGATAATTTCATTGACAGCCAATTATCGTAGTACGAGGGCTATATTGGAATATGCGAACCGAATTATTCCCAACTCTTCTTCATTAGAAAATATTGCTTTGACAGGTTTTTGCAAGGAATATTCTTATTCATCAGTTGAAACTGAAGCTGAAGGTGTCGTAAAAGAAATAAAACAATTGATGTTAAAAAAAGACATAAAAGATATTGAAGGTAAGTTATCTTACGATAGATTTGCTGTTCTGGCAAGAAATAAATACCTTTTATCAATGATAGAGAACATTTTGAGCAAAGAAAAGATTCCATTCTACTATAAAAATACATCTAAAAGTTTTGAACCTGTTTCTTCTAGCGGTGCCGCTTTTTATTTAGCTTTACAGATAAAGTCAAACCCCAAAGATTCTTTTCATTTAGCACAGCTAAAGTCTATACTTAGCATTAAAGATAATTGTAGTGGTAATAATATAGAAGAATTTTTTAATATTTCTGAAAGCAATTCAATTTTTCATGAAGTTTTATTCTTAGTAAATAATTTGAATGATGATGGTAGTAACTTTAAAACACAAATCAAAGTTCTATTAAATAAAATAGAAAATCAAAGTTTGGTGGATGAAAAAGAAGAGTTACTTAATGCTTATACAGATTTTATTGAAATTTTAAAGCATTGGAGAATATATGCGAACAAGACTTCTGATAGATCCCTGTCTGCATTTAGAAATGCTATTGCATTAGGACAAACATCTGTTAATCAAGAAGAGAATGGAATAGCGTTGAGTACTGTTCATACAATGAAAGGTCAGGAAAAAGATATCGTATTTTTAATTGGTATGGATGATTTTACATTTCCAGACTATAGGGCCATAAAAAAAGGAGGTATGGAGTTAGAACAAGAAAAAAACAATCTCTATGTAGCCATAACAAGAGCTCGTAGATATTTATATATAACGTATCCAACTTCACGTAAAATGCCATGGGGTGATGTTAATAAAAGAGAAAGATCAAGTTTACTTCCAAAACAATAATATATAAATAAAAAAATGACAAGACAAAACCTGAAACAGACAATCCACATAAACAAGATTATCCGTTTTTGGTTTTACTATTTTACTTCTATTAAAGCATAGTCTCTAAATAATGATCCTCCAAGATTTCATGGATGTTTGATCGGGAATACAGAATATTTCCACACTATAGGACAAAAAGGACATAACTAAGTCTATAACAACAACCAGCTCTTGATTGTAATATCAATAAAAAATTCTAATAACGATAACCAGACAGAATCGAAAATATGCCATAAATCAACTATTGTGGTAATAATTTTGTACCTTTGCAAGATGATTAACGATATACAGTCCCGCAAAGCAAAAGACCCACGCAATGAAAGATAGTATTGATTTTGGTAAAGAGAATGTGGGGAGACTGTTTCGTAAGATGCTGCTGCCCACGGTGATGAGCACAGTTTGTACTGCATTATTCTGTATCTCCGACGGTATCTTTGTTGGCCACGGCATCGGAAGTGATGCTCTCGCCGCCGTCAATATCGTAGTTCCTCTTTGGCTATTCGCCACAGGAGTGGGACTTATGTTCGGCATGGGTGCATCGGTACTTGCTGCCATCCATCTGTCTAACGGCAAACTCAAAGTGGCACGTATCATCATCACTCAAGCGGTGATTGTGTCTTCCGCCTTTCTGATTATCTTCTCACTGATTACCAGTTTGTTTGCCTCCAAGACAGTAGCGATTCTTGGTGCCTCGCCCCAGCTTACGCCATTGGCTGTGGATTACCTGATAGGATTCATTCCCTTCTCGGCCACCAATGCACTCCTGTGCTCTGGCGGTTTCTTTATACGCCTTGACGGTTCACCGAGATACGCCATGGCATGCAGCCTGGTGTCGGCGGTGATAAATATCATTCTCGACTATCTGTTCATTTTCCCTTTTGGGTGGGGAATCTTCGGTGCCGCAATAGCAACGAGTATCGGAACCGTCGTGGGATGTGTGATGATTCTCATCTATCTGTTCAATCCGCGACACAAACTTCATTTTATCAGGTTTAAATCGAGCTGGAACAGTATAAAACTAACCATGAGAAACACATGGTATGTCTGCAAACTGGGAGTTTCGTCGTTTCTTAACGAGACAGCCAATTCGTGCATGATGCTCTGCGGAAATCTCGTGATGATGAAGATAAACGGCAATGACGGAGTGGCGGCATGGAGCATTATCTGTTATTTCTATCCCATCGTATTCATGATCTATAATGCCATCGGATTGTCAGCACAGCCCATCATCAGTTACAACTATGGGAGAGATGACAGCTTGAGAATCAGGAAGGCATCGATGCTTGCTCTCAAAACAAGCGTAAGTTGCGGTATTTTGTTATTTATACTTACCGTACTTTTCAGTCACGAGATTCCATTATTATTTGTCTCATCAACCACACAGGCATATCGGTTTGCAGTAAACGGACTTCCCATCTTTGCCATCGGGTTTATTTTTTTCGCTGTAAGCATGACTGCCATATCCTATTTCCAAAGCGTGAAGAAAGCCAAGAATGCTATCCTCATCACCGTCATGCGTGGTTTCGTGTTCCTGATTATCTGTTTTACGGTCATGCCGATGATCTTCGGAGAGGTTGGTGCATGGCTAGCAGTACCCGCTGCCGACGTATTAACCACAGTAATTGTGGCAATTATCTATTTCAGAAGATAAAATACGAAAGGGAATATACATCTTTTAGTATTTTTCTCTCGATATTGTATGGATTTTATTGTTATCTTTGCGAACTAAATAGTCCATTTCAATGAAAAGAATAACATTCATACTCATGTTGATGATTGTTTCCCTAAGCTCATCAGCATACGATTTTCTCCGGCCCGTTAAGGGACAGATACCGGGAGGATATGATTTTTGGGTATATACGCCCCAGGATTATTTCTATTCGCTGGGAACCACTCCTGTTGTCATCTTCCTCCACGGGGCAAGCCTCTGCGGACACGACCTAAGCCGTGTGCGACGTTATGGACCACTCGATGCTATCGTAAAAGGGAGAGAGATAGATGCCCTGACGATTGTTCCTCAGAATCCCGGAGGAGCATGGAACCCTCAAAAGATTATGCAGGTACTAGATTGGGTCAAGACTAATTACCAATGCGACACCACACGCGTCTACGTGTTGGGTATGAGCCTTGGCGGTTACGGTACGATGGATGTTTGTGGCACTTATCCTGATAAGATTGCAGCGGGTATGGCCCTATGCGGGGGTACATCACTCAAAGATGTGAGCGGACTTGGCAAGCTGCCTTTCTGGATTATCCACGGAACAGCCGACAGAGCTGTCCCTATCAAACAATCGAAGGAGGTTGTGGAGAAGCTACAAGATTCCAATAACGACAGCCGCTTGCGGTACGAATGGCTGGAAGGTGGCAACCACGGCACGCCAGCACGTATTTTCTATTTGAGAAAGACTTATGACTGGTTGTTTTCTCATAGCTTACTTGATAAAAGCCGACCTGTAAATAAAGATATCGATATCAGTATTACTGATATCCATAAGGCATACAGCGATATCGACTCACATACGCCCAATCCGGAAATCATAGAAGGACCAAGTATTACAAAAGGAAACGAGTATTAATTAGTCAACCGATATTTTCTTAGGCAGTGCATCTTCCTACAAAATTACTTCACTACTTTTTTCTTGTCTACAATATATATTCCTTTCGTAAGACCTTGTGACCATGTGGAGCGTTTTACATTTTGCTTGAGGTTTACACCCGAAGTAGAATAAACGTTCACATTACCGGCATCGGTCATTACAGTGTTCACATCAGATGTCTTGGATGAGAAAATAAGATAATTTATATTTGTACTACCTTTGGTATAGATAAGTGTAACATAGTGGATTCCTGAAGGAATGACGACACTTGCCGTGTTATTACCGTACACCTGCCATCCACTTGTCTGAGTAATAGGGATTTGAACCACTTTCTTATCATCGACATTGACTGTCACCAATCCATTTCCGTAAGGTGATGACATACGCAGGGTGAGGTCAAAATTTGTATCTGACGTCGTATTGTTTACAATATATTCGGTCCAGTCACCATCATCAATAAAACATAAATCCTGTGTACCCCCGGTATCCTCAGCCGTCTCTTGCTGAACACCATACATATCGGTATATGACTCCGCCTCAACTTTTGCAGGTATCTTAACAGATGCCGGTGTGGCGATATTCACATTCTTATCCGAGAAAGACTGAAGAATACCTCCGTCAATAGCATGTAAACTGTCCTGAGTGTAACTGATCTTCACTTCATTACCATAACGCAGTTTATTGGGCATGGTGATGACGATAGTCTTTCCGGATATACTGACATCCGTTGGCTCAATCTCAGAGCCATTCACCTTTACCGAAAAATCCTTTTTGAGTTCATAAGCCATTGCCACACGTTTATTGAAGGTCAAGGTTATCGTCGTGTTATTGGTCGACAGAATTGCCGACGAGAGTGTCAGAGGCATTCCTAGAGATTTGTTTACGACGGCGTAAGATGACAACAAGCCCAAAGAACCATTATCGTACGATTTGAATGTAGCTGCCGTAGTGGTTAGTTTCAATGTATACTCATTGTAGACCGGTTGTGAAAGGATTAGCGATATATGGGTGGAATCACCTTCTGAGGTAAAACGACAGGATGTAGCACTAAGCTTCAATTGCTGGTTATATGTAGCGTAGAGAGTTAATGCAGAAAGGTCGGAAGGCAGAGACATTTTTTTGTTGAATGCAAGCAATAACGTATCACCATTTTGTGATGTCACTGCCGACTGAAGCAATGGAGAACTGCCTTTTATCAGATTCTCTACCTGGATATTTGTAAAGTTCCTCATTGGCTGATTGTTGTCTGATACAATGTTTCCGTTTGTATATGAAACAACGACAGCCTGACTGTTGCCGACAGTATTCGGTAATGAAATAACGACTTTATTGTTGACATCTCCCTTTGAGAGTTTACTGATTTCCATTGCTTTGCCGTCAACCTTTACACTAAAGCCTCTACTTGAGTCGGCCAATGCCACGGGCTGGGTAAACTCCAATGTTATTTTATCTGATGCGCTATCGGTAATCACAGCGGATTTGATGGCAAGTTTCTTATTCATCAGAGTATACACATCTCCTGCCTTGGTATCTATGTCATATAAATAGGTGGTTGCCAGCGTAGGGTTCGTTATCTTAGCTGAAGAATTGATGATTGGTGTCTTTGGCGTCGGTGTCGCGAAAAGATCATTCGGATTAGTTCCGGTTGCTACTTTCATAACACCTCCGGACAGCACCATGGTATTTGGCAAACGCAGACGGCAGTTACCTCCAAGGGTTGACTTAACAGTTGCGCTCTCCACCTCGCCATCCTTCCATGTATAACTAACTTCAAATCCTCCGTAGGCACGCAATCCGGTGATGCTTCCTGCCGCTTTCCATTTATCAGGCATAGCCGGCATCAGGAATATAGATCCATCATAACTCTGTAAAAGCATCTCTGTGATACCCGATGTACAACCGAAATTGCCGTCGATCTGGAATGGTGGATGTGCATCGAAGAAATTAGGATATGTTCCGCCGTTATCACCGCTGTTCACAGGATCGACAAGTGTCAGCTGGTCAGTGATTAGTTTATAGGCATGATTGCCATCGAGCAGACGTGCCCACAAGTTGATTTTCCATCCCATCGACCATCCTGTCGATGCATCACCACGCTCAACAAGCGATGTCTTGGCAGCACTGGCCAACTTTGGTGACGAATAAGGAGATATCTGGCTGCTGGGGAACAGGCCATAGAGGTGGGATACGTGGCGATGGGTATCTGTCGGATCGTCCCAGTCATCTTTCCATTCCTGTAACTGACCATACTTACCTATTCTCATGGGTGGAAGACTGTCCATAGCTGTCTTAAAGGTAGCCATCTCGGCGGAATCACGTTTTAATAACGACGCCGCTTTTATTGTTTTTCCGAAAAGGTCGAAGAGCAACTGGTTATCCATCGTCACACCTGTGTTAACAGAGGTCGGCGAATAGTTGTAGGGTGTATGTTCCGGAGATAATGAGGGGCAAACCTCCAAATATTTCGTTTTGGGATCTACCACAAGGAAATCACGGTAAAACTCACATGCAGATTTCAAGATAGGATAGACAGAATCAAGATAAGCGAGATCGCCATTGTAAAGATAACGTTCCCAAAGATGCTGTGAAAGCCAGGCACTACCCATTGGCCACATGCCTGAGCTGGCCATATCTATCACACCACATACACGCCAGATATCCGTATTGTGATGGCATACCCATCCACGACAGCCATACATATCAGTAGCGGTTTTCTGACCTGCGACAGAGAGGTCTTTGATCATCGCTATCAGCGGCTCATGCATCTCACTCATATTACATTTCTCTGCCGGCCAGTAGTTCATCTCAGTGTTAATATTTATCGTATATTTACTGTCCCAGACAGGATTACTACTGTCATTCCATAACCCCTGAAGCGTGGATGCCTGTCCTCCCGGTTGAGAACTGGAGATCAGCAGATACCGGCCAAACTGGTAGAGCATGGTGACAAGTTGAGGGTCGTAACAGGAGGCAAAATTTGCTATACGGGAATCTGTAGGAAACTCTGACTCTGAAGTGGAACCGAGATCAAGGTTCACTCTGTTAAAATACTTTTGGTAAGATACAATATGGTCTGTTAGGAGTGTGTTATAATCTTTCTTTACAGCACTGGCCATGAAATTTGCACATTTCGTAGCTTGCGATGTAGTCAACGAAAGATAATCTGTGAAGTTTGTGGCTATGGATATATAGATCACCACCTCGTTTGCACCCTTGACGACAATGTTATTTGAGCTTATGCTGGTAGTACCTCCATCTGTTTTGATCTGAGTACGGGCATCGAAATATACCTTACCGGTTACACCCTCATGGTCACTACTCTGTCCTGTCATCTCCAGGGTTGTTGTACTTGTAGCTTTCGAAACCTTTTTCAATGCGCCGTCCAGACCCACTGTAAAGGAAATCTTTCCATTTTCGGATGCAGAAAGACGCATGATGATAACCTGATCGGGTTGTGACGCAAAAACTTCGCGTTTAAAACTCACTCCGTCCACATCGTACGTGGTTGTGAGAACTGCCCTGTCGAGGTCAAGTTCACGTCGATAATTACTGTAATTGTTCTGACCTGTAAATGCGAGATTGAGATATCCTATCGTCTGATACATGGAACCATGATTCTGCGCAGCTGTGATATTTGCATTCACAATACTTTCAACATTCGAATACTGACCGTTGAAAATAAGAGAACGGAGGTTATTCAGTACCGACTTGGCCTTGGTATTATCATTACGGGAAGGGCCGCCGCTCCAGAATGTGCTCTCATTTAATTGCAGACGGTCATTCGACGGGTCACCGAAATACATAGCTGCCAATCGGCCGTTGCCGATGGGCAATGCCTGATTCCATACAGACGCTGGTTTATCATACCATAATTTAAGGTCTGAAGCATTTGCACTAGCGGTCAATGCCATCATCAACACTGTAAATAGGAGCTGTCGAATGTTTAGTCTCATTTTATGTTCGTTTTATAAATTATAATGAAAGTGATTATTGGAACTTCCACCAATCAAAGTTAAACAATTTTGCACCTTGATTGCCCCGGAATATGAAATACAAATCATGAACGCCTTCGACTTTTTTATTCAAATTCACATTCATCGTCTGCCACTTTTCCCATCCTCCTGTATGAGGAACATTCAGCGTGCAGATTAATGGACCGGCAGGATTATCAATATGGACATCCATGTTTCCTCCTTGTAAGGCACTTGCAACCTGTGCTGTGAACGTACTTGGAGACACTTTGCCGAAATCCAGAACTCGAACGACAATGGAATCACCATTGTGAATGTCACTTACATAAACACCGGTTTCATCATTCGATTCAACTTTCACACCTTTAGAGAAAGCCATTGTCTCGGCTTCCACTCTCTCCAGTGGATTCAGCGTACCAATAGGTGATACACCCTTATCGGTAGGTAATATTGTAGGGAAGGTTCCATCTGCATTGTATTTGAATTCCTCTATCGCTACACTACGGCCGAAGCCTCCACCTCTAGGCAGTTTACCTGTATGGTACATGAAATAAGAGTGCCCCTTGAAGTCTGCTACTCCGCAGTGGTTTGTGAAACTTCCGGTATTGGAAAGCGGCATAATCTGACCCATATACTTCCATGGGCCACGTGGCTTTTTAGCCATAGAATAAGATATGTGTTCCGGTACTCCGCCTGCGGCATATAACAGATAATAGTTTTTGTTGCGTTTCATAATCCAAGGACCTTCCGTGTAAGAATCTTTATAGGTCTCACCCTTCTTACGTTCATTGAGCACTGGTCCTCCAAATCCTTCTGTTGTCATAGGAATTTTCTCTATTTCCCCATCAATACTGATCATATCCTTGTTCAACTTGCAGAAATAGACACGAGGATTACCCCAACACAGATAAGCCTGACCGTCATCATCGAGCATTACTGTAGGATCAATGTAGTCCCAATTACCATCGGCAAGAGGCTTACCTATCGCATCCTTAAAAGGGCCTGTAGGACTGTCACCTACTGCCACTCCGATAGCCATGGCATTACTCAATTTGGAATGGGCACATACATACCAGTAATACTTGCCATCACGTTTGATGGTCTGAGCCGCCCACGCACGGCCGTCAGCCCATGAGAAGGTACTGAGAGACATGAGGCTGCCATGATCGGTCCAGTTCACCATGTCGGCACTCGAATAGACACGCCAATCATTCATCCAGAAGAAACTGGCGTTGTCCTCATCATGGCCGGTATAGATATACATACGGTCTCCATCTGCCATAGGGGCTGGATCCGTTGTAAAGTTTGTCTGTACGATTGGGTTCTGTGAGAAGCAGGCTGTCGATGCTGCTGCTGCCATTAGAATAGATAATAATGTTTTTTTCATTGATAAATCTTATGTTATTATAGTTATTGTCCTTGTGCTGTCATCTCGGAAATCTTAATTCCTTTATCAGCATGTATCTTGACAAATCTTGCCATCAAGGGTTTGCCCGTAAACTCTTTCCAGTTGTCTCCGTCAATAGATGCCTCGATAGAGTATTTCTTTGTCGAAGAATCTGAAGACAACTTGACGTTCACGCTCATTAATGTGATACACCGTTCGGTATCAAGCATGATCCAAGGGTTATTGTCGGTGGATAGAGGTGACCAATAGGTAGACATATTATTATCCGTCGCCATACTGGATGTGTGTTTCAGTTCCATAGACGAGGCAAAGATAGGACTGTTGTTTCCAAAGGTCTTGAGTTCTTTTGTCTCTTTCTGAGTAAAACGATGATACGGATGCTCTGAATAGAGCGGTGTTATATTTTGCTTGTATTGTGGGCCGTCACAAAATGAGAGTGTCAGTCTGCCTGACGACAGACCTTCTGAAGAGGCTTCCACGACAGTAGTTCCCGAATCATAAGAGCGGATAGCTATGGCACACTGGCCATCTCTGATAAATATATCATCATCAGGACTGAAAGTGATGGAACGGCCGGTAGGAAATTGTCCGGGACCACTCTTGATGGTCAATGTCACCTTGGGAGAATTACTAATAGGCTGTTTGTCCTTATCAACGACACTGACGATCAACTGTGCATCGTCTGTACCATCGGCTTTGATCCTGTCGGTCTTTGAGGCTGTAAGGACAAGTCCTGCAGCGATGCCTTCCTTTCGTTCTTCCGGTATTGTCATTCCTTTAAATTCATGGCAATACCAGAAATATCTCCTTTTGGGAAGTCTTTGATAGTCTACAAAACCCATACGGCCGAAGTCGCCGCTGGCTAATGTACCATGATCGAACGCGCACCATAACGACTGACCACTACGCCAGGTCACGCCCTTCCAAGCGTCATTACGTTCCAAGTCGCCCCACCCTGCGGCATATTTTCCGGGGCGGACATCCATCGTTGAACCGTATTCGGTAACGACACTTGGTATTCCGGGATTCTGGAACTCAGCGATTGTTGCCCCATCACCGTTATAACCGGCTATATCACCGATATGATCAAATCTATTTTCGTCCGTTGGACGCTGACATCCGCCGATTCCTGCAGGTCTGGTGGAATCAAGCTGATGTGATAATGCCACCATCTTCTTGAGCAACGCATGGACATGGCCTAATGTCTTGCCTTCAGTGAAGAACGGTTCGTTACACATGCTCCAGGCAATGATGGAGGGACTATTACGGTGGATGAGTATCATCTCCTTTAACTGTTGCAGACAGCTGCGTTCAAAGGCAGCGGTATCAACAGCTGTGATGGGATAGCCACTGGCTGTCCACCATCCGTCACGGTTATCGCCATAAGTACTCCAGTAGGGAGCCTCACTCCAGAACATGATTCCCAGCTCATCACATGACTTGACGAACGCCGGAGAATGAGGATAATGCGATCCGCGAATAAAGTTCATTCCGCAGTTCTTAATCATGGAGACATCACGGTGTGCAGCAGAGTCTGTCACGCCATCACCCCAGCCTGCCTGATCCTGATGTACGTTTGCACCACTGAAATAGAGATGTTTGCCATTGAAGAAGAAACCGCTGTCGGCAGTAAACTTGAACCATCTGAAACCAAACTGATTACTTATACTGTCGATAAGTCCGTTTGAACTGTATAAGAGCGTCTTCAGGGTATAGAGATGAGGAGTGTCAGGCGACCATAATAACGGCGACTTGACAGCCGGTGTGATCTGGTCTGAGTTCCATACCTGATGAGGTGAGAGAAGCTTTTCACATCTGGATGTTGTGACCGTATTGCCTTTCTGATCGAGAATTGTATATACCAGTGACAACTGATTCGGTCTATTGCTGCTATTGACAACCTTTGTACTTACATGAACTGTGGAGCTGCGGCCTTCTGCCTGTTCCAAGGTTGGTGTTGTAATGCAGGTTCCACACCAGTCAATATAGGTTTTATCGGTGATAACCAGACGTACATCACGGTATATTCCACCGCTGAATGTATGTTCTCCTGCACGGGGAGCGACATCCGGACGCCAATTATTATTGACTCTGATGGCAATAAGATTATCGCCCTCTTTGACAGCGTTACTAATATCGATGCTAAATCCTGTATAACCACCGACATGACGGCCGCAGAAGCGTCCATTTACGTATATCTGGGCATCCTGGAACACACCATCAAACTCTAAGGTGACATGTCTGTTCACGTTTTTACGCGAAACACGCAGCTGACGGCGATACCAGCCGAAGCCCATATAGAATTGCTTCGCTTCAAAATAAGGAAGGCTCATCGTATGAGGAAGCCCAACACGCTGCCAGTCAGAACAATTCAGACCGATTTTTGCACCATCCATTACGTCACCCTGGGAATAAAACCAGCTGTCATTGATCAAGACAGAGGTTCGGTTATCAGCGCTTAATGAAATAGAAAAAATAAAGACCGAAAGAAACAACCATATTTTTTTATCCATAGATAAATCATTTATTCTCATTTTACTATTTTCCATTTAAATACACAACCATTCTTGCGATTTGCATCCGGTCCTTGACAGTCGGCAGAATAGGGACTTCCATCATTGGGATGTTTACAAACATAACGCTGTGTTTTCAGTGACAACAGCATACATTGCCCTTCCAGCATATCCTGCCATACAAATTCCTCGGCTGTACTTATATCTTTCGTGAGTCTCACATCTCCAGAAAGTCCATTCCCTGCGATAAACACATAACGGCCGTCAGCACACTGAAGATTGACTTTTCCATGTCCTTTGTCTATTACGACGAACTGGGTCTGTGGACTATTATAATTATTAGATCCAATCCAGGTATTGTGCATTAAGCCATGAGCTGTTGCATACATGGGGGTGCCATCCGACATATTAAATAAACGGATTGTTTTTCCCATAGGAATATTGTTTGAACGATCTGCCATCGGCTCTTCAACCGTGAAGTCGTCGAAATCTGCATAACCGCCATTCCGACTGCCTGTATTGTATGCATACAGCGCAGTACGGACACCCTGGAAGGTCTTCAACTGATATGACTGAATGATGGTATCGCCAATATCTGTCCACGATTTGCCATCCAAAGAATAAGAAAATACGGTCTGACATTTGTCATAATTACCCCATAACCGCAACCAGAGTTTGCTCTTCTGCAAGGACTGTTTGAGTTCTCTATGATGACATTGGTCATACCACCGTAGAGAGATTCCTCCGTTATCCTTGGCAACACCCAGAAGAGAATATGGAGAGTTGATGACACCAAGGCCGGCCTGGTCTCCATCCTTTAGTTTTAAGGCATCCAGCTTCACCGTTGTGATAGAGACAGGACCGATAGCACGTTGAGTGAGTGAGTTCTTGGCCCAAAGCAACTGTTTGGCAGGCATGCTGTGTAATCTCAAGACACCTTTCTTCTCAGTGAGTGACCACATCTTATTTACCGGATTATGGTTCCATTGCCAAACAGGTTTTAAGTTCTTTTCATTAAAATCATCGCATCTGTCGTATGGAGCGACCGGAGCAGGTTCTGAATTATTGGGTTTAAACCATGTACGGGGACTACGTCCTAAGTTTTTCTCGAGTCCGAAATAGGGCCATCCATCAACCCACGTGACTGGTGATAAACAGGTGGTTCGTCCTACAGAATTGAAATCCTGCATGGACAGTCCCCACCAGGAACCGTCTTCTGCCTGTACGATGCAACCTTGGTGTATTGTCGCCGATGATAAGGTGTTCTCCGAAGGTTTATTCTGCACAAATTTGAATCCATCATCAGGAACAGGGCTACCCAGACCAACATTACCTGTAGTCCAGCAAGAAGAGTATCCAAAGGATTCGCGATCGCTAATCACACAAGTTTCATAAGGACCATAAATATTCTTTGAACGTGCACATTGCATTCGTCCCATCGGAGAATAATCTGCGGAAATGATATAATACATTCCATTGATTTTGTATATATGGTGGCCTTCACCCATCGCATTGCCTTCCGGTATAATGATTCGTTCCGTGCCCTCAATGGGGCCGCTTAAGTCAGGTTTCAACTCTGTACAGGTGACATTACCATATTTATGAATGGCATATATCTTATCGTCATCGTCAAAAAGTATGGAGAGATCATAAATATTACCGTTGATTTTTATATGTTTCCAAGGGCCTTTGATATGATCAGCAATATATGCCTGCAACCCATGCCCGTTAATATTTGAGAAGATATAGAATTTTCCCTTATGATAACGAATACAAGGGGCCCATATTCCTTGTCCGTAGATGCTCTTGCCTTCATTTAAATTGAATTCCGGATAGTTCTCATCAAACCGATCGAAACAATACGAACAAAATTTCCAATTTACCAAATCCGTAGAATGAAGAATGACGATGCCCGGTACGCAATGCATGGTTGTACCTGCAAGATAATAATCCTTTCCTACATGGATAATATCGGGATCAGAAAATTCATCATAAAACAACGGATTCGTATATGTACCATTTCCATTGTCCGCACTCCAAGACTCTTGGTTGTTATTGTCTGATTTTGATTCCGCCAAGAGTGGAGAGGCGGATAATAATAAGATGAGGAATATCAGTTTTGTTTTCACAATTATAAAAAATATTTAATCTCTTTATTTATTCAAAAGTTTGATCGTCTTCACACTTCCGTCACTCATATTCATCTTAACGACCACAATACCTTTCTCTGGTGAGTTGAGACGCTGACCTATGAGATTATAATATTCAGTAGAGATGACATAAGCGTTGGCTGAAACCGTGTTGACAGAGGTCACTGATGGATCGTAAGTGGTACCGTTGAATGTGATATCATCTACGAAGAAGTTATTCTGACTAACGGCCAAGCCCCATAGAAACTGTGTGGAGCCCGACTGGAATGTACCCGTGTCGGTCGTTGTAGATCCTGTTTGCCATGTCACACCATCCGTGGAATATTCCAACTTCAAGACAACAGATGACGAACCGGATACAGATGCACGATACCACATCGGTTGCTTTACCGATGGATTGACAGTTGCCGAACTATTAACAAGCATATTCAACGACGTGCTTGCTGTGGACTTGTAAATACGAAATTCAGTGTTCGATGAAGAAGAATGATTATAGACGATAAAGGCATAACCTGCCTTAAGCCCTTCGGTATAACATTTCGACGAGGTTCCTACGATATTGTCATCACCTCTTAACAGCACTCCTACTTTATAGTCTGTACTGGCAAGTCCGTTACACTGTTTCCAAGTAACAGAATAGTCAGTGGATTTACTGGTGAACTTATTGAGATTGAGCACACCCGACGCATTAGTCTGACCCGCAGAATATATCTTAAGCATATTACTTGTAGTTCCTTGTGAGTCGGTATAACTGACCACACCTGCTGTCGCTGTACTTCCTGTGCCGACAGTGATGTTTTTAGCAGGAGGTGCCGACGCGGATGTCTTTGCGACATCATCCGTAAAATCATAACACATCGTAATAGATACAGGTTTTATGATACCGTTTAAATTGATGGACTGAGTGGGAACATCAGTTGACGTGAAGGTAAGTATACCTGAATATGTACCAACAGAACCTTTAGGATTGATGCGCACATATACGGCACTGTCATTGATGTTACCACCCTTCAAGGTGTCTATAACCAAAGAAGAGGCATAATCTCCATCAGGTGACAATGATACCTCGAAACCATCAGGTGCCGTGACGGTTACAGGTGCCGTGAGTTCACGGGCTGAAACAAACACTGTCTGTACAGAATCTTCACCTGTTGAGATGTTGAAGTCACTAAGACTGTAACGGGAAATGTCGAGAGTCTTTATAGCCTGCACTGAACCGTCATCGATTGTCAACCGATCGAAGTAAAGTGCATTCTGATTAGAATTGGAATTGATGCGAATCACATTTTTACCGGCATTGAGGGTTACTGTGCAAGTATAATCAGTCCATCCGTTAGTAGTTGTCGTCATCGGTAATACGATAATCTGGGAACGTACATTATTTACATACAATGCGATGCGTCCTACCCCATTTGGTGCCAAATAACGAAGTTTAAGAGTATAGGTACCGTCATGCAACACTGAAATTGTATCGCGGACACTTGCTGCAGAATTGGTTCCAAAGTTCAGATAACCTAACGCAGAATAATTTTTAATGCTTCCATTATTACCATTCGTTACATTTCCTCCGATATTCCTATAATCGAAGTTCTCTGCTTCATATTGGCGTGCGCCTACATACTGAGATGGGATACCTGGTTCTGTAACCATTGATTTCGTATATTCCGTAAGTCTGCCCTTAGCATCACCTGAGCATTTAATTGTCAAATCAAGTGGACCGTTATGAGCGACAATCAGCGTATAAACACTATCCGCCCATTCTTCCTTAACAATCTTGCTGGCCGTATGACTGGCTCTGTCCTTATAATAATAGGTAGGTAGTGTCTTGCTTCCATATATTTTCAACGTATCATTTTTCAATGCTGTTACATCTGTGCGATAGTTGGTAAGATAGAAGGTGAGGCTATCGGCAAACTCCTTCATCACTCCCATAGTATATTCCGAATAGGTCAGCTGAAGACTGTCACATGTATTGTATTTTAAAGGTATCACAGCAGATGCTGTACGATTGGTCTTATACGGATTATAGGTAAGCCAACTGTTTTCTACACGTGAAGCATAAGCATCGCCCGTATATTCCTGCGTAAAGAGTCGGTTAAATTCAGCCACCTTATTTGTTTTGTTTCCCCATCGTGATGAGTAAGCAGAACGATTTACCTGTACGGGTAACGACTGGGCCAGACTATCAGAAAGGAACGCCACTGTAGGGATGGTAGGATAACGGCCGGTCTTCTTAAACCATGTAGCATTATCTTGCATGTGTTTCGTATCGTCCATATTGTAAAGACCGTCATAGAGATCGGATGGTGAAGCGTAGTCTGTCCAGTTGTCCGTACCGGAATTTACATTGTCCACAATAGCAACTTTCGTTCGTTTAATTACTTCCTCTCGTGTTGGGATACGTACAGTCTTATCGAGAATTTTTCGGAACATATCTATGCTGATATTATTAAATTGGGGATAGGTAGACCACCGTCTGGATGTGTATCCATCAGATGTGGTACCTGCATTGTTTTCTTTAAAACATTGCTGCCAAATCAGCTCTGGTCCGTCAGTAACTGTTCCACCATTCAGCATCATATTATTATATACTGGTGCGGCACCGGCGGCTTCAGGAAGGTTATCCTCGGTACTGTCTTCCTTAACCCATCCACATTGGTCAAACCTGATTCCGTAATTTCCGTTTACACCTGATATGAATGAACCCAAGCAGACACTCTCCATATCGTAGAAACAACTCTCCTGTGTGTACTTCTCACACAAAATGAGATGCTCTGGATGTTGCTTACAGACAGCAGCAAAGTTTGCATCTCGTTTCATCATTGCCACCGGATTGAGAGAGGAACCGTACAACTCTCCGCAAAAACTAACGACAAGATAACCTCCATACTTGTCAGCAAGCTTCATCAGTTCAGTGAAATGAGCAAGACGCTGCGCGTATGAGCATGAATATTTGTCATCAAACCCCCAAAATTGTTCGGCGTAATTCCATCCGAGAAAGTTAGGATAGTCGCGGAAGAATTCCTGATAGACACGCAGGTCGGTCTCAGAGAAATGACTAAAACCGCCACTGGCACATTGTACGGTGGCCCAGATTTTATTTTCGGCACAGGTACGCAGCCACGACCGGGCAGTCTCGTATCCGTAAGGGCAAATGTTCTTCACACCTGTACTTGAATCGTGACTGATAGACAGGGATATATTCATTACCACATAGGGTCGGATATCTTTCGGAATCATGTCAATAACCTTCTGCGGGTCAGCCCAGTTCCAAGTGTCTATATGTATAAGCCACATAGGCTGATTGGGTGATATCTGACGACGCAGAGGAACAGTAGGTGCTGCAAAATTTATTTGCACACACATCATAATCAAAAGGGTAATAATTAAAATTTTTTTCATGGTTATTTTATTTTATTTTCTTTCATAAGGAGATTCATTCATATATAGTCGGGTCTTTTCATATCCTCCACAATCCACGATAATCTTGTAAAAGACCACTCCGGGATCGAGAGGCTTCAAAGTGATTGTATGGGTCGTTGACAGCTGACTGATATCCAGGTCAAATGATGTTTCTACCATACGTGCGGCACCAGCCGGATACATCTTCGTATAGCAGTGTGCCCAGTCAAAGTCATGGTTAAAATTAAGCGTTTCCTCCGCACCACCGTCAAGACTGATAGTTATACGATGACCAGTGACATTGAAAGGGAGTGTGGAACCGAGAGTGACATACACTTTGACATGCTTCAATGTCGAGTCAGTTTTCATCTTATAGGTAAGCGAACTGCCGTCGGTGGCTTTTGTGTATGGCATCAGGGCTACTCCCGACAGCGTACGACCAAGGTCGGGAATGACACTCCAATACACTTGATCGTTATGCTCTGCCTGATCATAGTGTTCAGCCTCCATCACGACAACACCGTTTTTCTCTGTATATACCACCCCACCCTCATTCTTCGCCTGCGGATCAAGTCGGGAAACCTTCGGCATGATATTCTTTTGTGGTGCATCCCATGAACTGTATCCGATATGTACCTGATCCATCATGTGATTCCACTTACCTCCTGCGATATGATGATTATAGTCGTAACATAACACGGAGTCACGTTTGAAAGCCTCCTCGGCTTTAGCAGCCCAATAATAATCCGCCCGACGCTCATTGCTATTGTAAGCTTTCTTATTCATTGCCACGGCATAATACATTTCATAAAGATTTGCCATTACCTGAACAGGGAACAATATCAGTTCTTTATAAGCATCGCGATATTCATCCTTCAACGTCAGATATTGCCGTAAAGCGTGAGCTTCGAGGGCCACATACTCATCCTTGACCGATTTAAATTCACCCGACTCCAGATTGTAGGTCTTATCATCAAGCATTTCCGCACTCACCCTGCTGCAGTATTTACAATATAGATTCAGTATATATGCGGCCTCGTCAGCCTGATCCTCGCCAAACTGCTGCGAGCAGAAACGGCGTGTATAGTCGTTGAGATTACTCTCATTAAACTGTTTTGGATTCCAAGCCATATCGAGGAAGAATGACATGGGAAACTCCATCGGTTTGATATCGCCCACATTCAGTATCCACATCTTGTCGACACCATAATCATACGTGACCTGAAGCTGTTCCCAGAGATGTTGTATCTGAGTCATATTGAGCCATTGATAAGCACGCGGAGCACCATGGAGATCTACATGGTAATACATTCCATATCCTCCGGGATGTTTTTTCCCTGTGAGTGACGGCAGTCGGCGCACATCACCCCAGTTGTCATCGCAGAGCAGAATCATCACGTCATCGGGAATCTTCATCCCTTTATCATAATAGTCGAGCACCTCGCTATACAGCGCCCACACCTGCGGCGTCTTATTGGCAGGTTTGCCGGTAACCCGTTCGATGATCTTCCTTTGGTCGGCAACAATATTCTCAAGCAGTTTCGTATCTGTATTAGGTCCCATAGGAGCGTCACCGTCACCACGCATGGCAATAGTAACCACGTCCTCGGTACCTTTAAGTCGCTGAATACCGTCAGTAAAGAACTGGTCGATGCGTTTCTTGTTAGTCTGATAATCCCACGGCCCGTATTCATCCCTGTGGCGTGCATATTCTTGATGATTACGTCCCATCGGCTCATGATGAGAAGTGCCGATGATCACCCCCATCTTATCCGCCAGCTTCCCATTCTGAGGGTCATCGGCATAGAATGCAGCGTTCCACATTGCAGGCCAAAGGAAGTTTGCCTTTAGACGTAGCAGCAGTTCAAACACATGCACATACATTTTACTGTTGAACCCGCCATACTTCTCTGTTGTCCAGTTGCCCATTGCAGGCCATTCGTCATTGATAAATATCCCTCGGTATTTCACAGCCGGCTCACCGTCAGTATATTCTCCTTTCCTTACATAGATATCTGTATGTTTTTCAGCAGGCACATCTGCCCACCAGCTCCATGGCGAAACACCTATCTGACGTGAAAGTTCATAAATACCATATATTGTTCCTCGCTTATCGCTACCGAGAATAACTAATCTGCCAGAAACGGTAGTGATCATAAACTTCTCTCTTTTCCCTTTCAACTGATTGATAAGCTTTCCTGCATATCCATCGGCAATCTTGCTTTTGCCGACAGTGCCTATGATGATTTTTGTTTCTTTATCAGGAGTGTTGACTAAACCCGGATATTTCGAAGAAACGCTCTTGAGGTCATTTCTCAAGTTTTCAACAGCCATCTTCACGCCATCGAAATCTTGATTATCAATGCAAATATTATAATCTCCTGCTATCTTCAAGTCACCGCAATCAAATGACACAAATTGCTCTGAAGCAAACGACAAACAGAAGGCAGAAAGGCATAACACAATTAGTAAGATTCTTCTCATCTTAAATTTTTCTGCAAAATTAAAAGAAAAGGGGTTATAAGCAATGTTTTATCGTATCATAAACGTTTGTGTTTGTTGCATTTATTATCTGGAGCCTACTAATGATAGCCAGCTGAAAATAAGAAAAAATACAATAGCCTCATTTTCAAGATGATAGCATTGTGAATTAGAATTGTTGTGCGCATTACCCTATTTTTAAATAGGGAAATCACCCTCAACATATATAGAAAATCCCTTTGATATTAAACGGGAACTGTCTATCTTTGCTTAAAGAAAAGTAGTTAAATGATGAATCACAAATGGTAATTGTACTTCGGGAGAACATTTTTTCAGCTGTGCCCACATTCTATGGGGCACAGCTTTTTTATGTGATAGCTACACATTAAGGGAATATCAGGTTTTATGTTGTAAAACATATAAAACAGTGTCGTGTTCGTACACAGTGTCTTGATTTAGGTCAATAATATGCACGTTTTATGTGTAAATAGATAAAAAGCGATACAAGATTGGAGAAATCACTTTACCTTTGCATCAGAAAATAAGAAGAAAAGTATTTTTAAAGGTAATATAGATAATAGGTATAAAGGTAAAAGATTGAAAAAGGAAAGATAACAATTAGAAAAGGTACTTAGCAAAAAGGTAAAAGATTGAAAAGGAAGGATAACAATTAGGAAAAGGTACTTAGCGAAAAGGTAAAAGATTGAAAAGGAAGGATAACAAGATGCTACGGACAATGTCGTGAGACAGAGTCCAAAACTAAGAAGGAGAACCTAGTATATAGGTTTTTTAGAGTAAAGATAGTTTAAATTAAAAGGTAAAAAGATTATGACACTAGGAATGATTATCGTCATGTTCGCTATATTTGCAGTGACTGGCGCTCTGGTTAACAGGAATATTGAAAGCAGTAAATAACCGGAGATTAAATTTAGAATTTGAGAAAAAACAAAATAGTTTAACGGACAGAACCTATAAAATAGAGGTTACTGCCCGTTATTTTTTTATTATTTACTTGTCGGTTTTTTGGTTATAACACCGAGAATATGTACCTTTGAGGTTGTTTTTAAAATCTCTGTTATGTCAAAAAAGATATATTCTAGATTTATAGGATGCCGACAGTTGGGTTGGATTGTTATTCCCATCGGTCTAACCGTCTTAATATTAGGTGGATACTCATATCTGCCTCTATCACGGGAACAGATGAAACACACCGTAGCAACAGTGGAACGCAGATATTATTACGTGCTGACTGCCGATAATAAGGATGTGATGTATTTCGAGGATATGGACAGCGACTCAACATTCACCAATGTCTCTCTGAAAAAAGAGTATGTAATGAAGAAATCCATGCACAGAGGATGCTGGGTCAACAAACTTCAGTTCATTCCTTCGTGCAAAGGTAGAGTTATGGCTCTGTTTCAAGATGATAAGTCTGATGAAATTTTGAAGATGACCGACAGAAGTCTGCCCCGAATCATCAGAAAAGAGAGTGACAAATTAGCAAAGTCAGTGAAGGACCTTAAGAGGATGCGTACAAATATGCAATATTATCTGCGGGTGCATAATGCCACTGATGCCGGATTCAACATCATATCGGAATACGCAGCAGAGATAGATGAGGAAAGGGACTCCACAAGTAGACTGTTTGATGCCATCACGATGGCGATAAAAAGAAAAACCCTAAGAATCAAGTACATCTCCGAATATTCAATTATATATTCCGACGACTCAATGAGGCTAAAGAAAGTACCTTGCCGTATGCAGAATGAGAGGAAAGGCGAATTCAGATTCCTACAGACATACGACGCGACGACTCCCGACGGAGCTAAGGCTCTATACTTTCATCTGTGGATGACATGGCATATCACCAAACTTGCCCCAGGGAAGATGGCTCCCAACGACGTGCCCGAGGCTTTGGCTGACGACGGATCACCGATATTCAGCAAACGTGGATTCTTTATCGGCATTCAACATCAAGGTAAGGTATTGAGCTCAGACAAATTTAAGATCTCACTTTTAAAACTTGATTAAACCATGAAGAGGAAATATTTATTGTTCTTCGCTGCATGGCTCTCAATCATTCTAATTGCTTCATGCGGCAACTATATCGACAATTGGAACGGTGGCACCTACCACGGGGATACTGAAGATGGTGTTCCGTCGGGATACGGTGTGTGGATAAACACTAAGACCAACAGCGAATATGTAGGGTTCTGGCTCAACGGCAAGAAACATGGTAAGGGGGTGCTTACCATAGGCAAACAAAGATACGAAGGAGAATTCTACAACGACAAATTTTCAGGGTATGGAAAACTGTCGGTTGGCGACAGTGTTGAATATATCGGCGACTGGAAAAACGGGAAACGCGATGGCAACGGACAGATGACCGACTCGTGCGGAAGAATAATAAAAGGTGTATGGCTGTCCGACACTCTCAGACATGGAGAGAGAACTGACCCTGACGGAGTGTACAAGGGACAGCTGGATTTTAAAGGCAGAGCCATTAGACACGGTACGTATTTATCTGACAAAGGCGAACATTATGAAGGATTCTGGGAGAACGACAAACGGTCAGGATTTGGTTTCTCCGTATCCGCCACCAGACAGCTGAGGGCCGGTGAATGGAAGAACGACCGGTATCTTGGTGAACGCATCATGTACACCTCTGAAAGGATTTACGGCATAGATATCTCTAAATATCAGCACGAGATAGGACGGAGGAGATATCCCATCAACTGGAAAGCGCTTAGGATAAAGCATCTGGGCACGATCAGCCAGAAGAAAGTGAACGATGATGTGAACTTCAAAATTTCATTTATCTATATCAAGTCGACAGAGGGTGGAACGTTAAAAAACAGATACTACAGCAATGACTATTTGCAAGCCCGGCGGCACGGATTTCATGTAGGCTCTTACCATTTCTTTTCGACAACATCAACAGCAGTCAAACAGGCAAAACATTTTCTGCGGCATTCTTATTTCCGCAAGGGTGACTTTCCCCCGGTGCTCGACGTGGAACCCACCCCATCACAGATTGCCAGAATAGGCGGTACCAAGGTTCTACTCAACCGGATAGTGGAATGGATGAGGATTGTGGAAAAACGTGTAGGCGTAAGACCGATATTATATGTCAGTCAGACTTTTGTAAATAAGTACCTTGCAAATGCCCCCGCTATCAAGAACGACTATATGATATGGATTGCACGTTACGGAGAATATAAACCTGACGTGACGCTTATCTACTGGCAGCTATGCCCGGACGGGAGGGTTGACGGCATCCACCGCGAGGTGGATATCAACGTATTCAATGGCTACCGTGACCAGTTCGACGAGTTTATTACAAGCAAGAGAATCAGATGATAAGCAATCTCATTTGTTGACACACAAAAAAGACAGGCTGACCATCATGATCAACCTGTCTTGCTTATATATTGTCGTCCTTTGGGGAACGGGATGTAACTAAATTACATCATGCCTCCCATACCAGGGTTGCCCATAGGCATCTCCGGTTTATCTTCTTTCTTGTCGCAGATAACACACTCTGTGGTGAGGAACATTCCTGCGATAGATGCAGCATTCTCAAGAGCAACACGTGCTACCTTAGCCGGGTCGATGACACCAGCCTTACGCATGTCCTCGTAGGTATCGGTGCGGGCATTGTAACCGAAGTCACCCTTACCTTCGCGTACCTTCTGTACAACGACTGCTCCCTCTTTACCTGAATTGCCTACAATCTGACGAAGAGGTTCCTCAATGGCACGTTTAACGATGTCAATACCTACCTGCTCGTCCTGATTGTCACCTTTCAGAGTTTCAAGACTGTCAAGTGCACGGATGTATGTGATACCACCACCTGCTACTACACCTTCCTCGGTTGCGGCACGGGTAGCGCAGAGAGCATCGTCCACACGATCTTTCTTCTCTTTCATCTCTATCTCACTGTTAGCACCTACATAGAGTACGGCTACACCACCTGCCAATTTGGCAAGACGCTCCTGCAGTTTCTCTTTGTCGTAGCTACTCTTTGTGTTAGTAATCTCATTTTTGATCTGTGCCACACGGTCGGCGATGAGTTGCTTCTCACCTGCTCCATTGACGATAGTTGTATTATCCTTGGAAACGACTACCTTATCACAAGTTCCCATCATCTCAAGTGTTGCCTGCTCCAATTTCAGACCCTTATCTTCACTGATAACAAGTCCACCGGTCAAGACTGCTAAATCTTCAAGCATCGCCTTACGACGGTCACCGAAGCCGGGAGCCTTCACTGCACATATCTTAAGGTTGCTACGCAGACGGTTGACTACCAACGTAGTGAGAGCCTCTGAATCTACATCCTCAGCGATTACCAACAATGGACGGCCGCTCTGAGCTGCCGGTTCAAGAACTGGCAAGAAGTCCTTCAGGTTGCTGATTTTCTTATCATAGATAAGGATATAAGGATTCTCCATCACACACTCCATCTTGTCGGCGTTAGTTACGAAATATCCGCTCAGATAGCCACGGTCGAACTGCATACCCTCTACTATACCGATGTGTGTATCGCGGCTCTTGCTCTCCTCGATAGTGATTACACCGTCCTTGGATACCTTACGCATAGCGTCAGCCAACAGTTTACCGATTTCAGGATCGTTATTTGCACTTACGGTTGCCACCTGCTCTATCTTATCGTAGTTGTCATCCACCTTCTCTGCATTGGTTTTAATGTAATCAACAACAGCTATAACAGCCTTGTCGATACCACGTTTCAGATCCATTGGATTGGCACCTGCTGTAACATTTTTCAAACCTACATTGATGATACTCTGTGCCAGAATGGTTGCTGTGGTAGTACCGTCGCCGGCATCATCACCAGTCTTGCTGGCAACGCTCTTCAGCAACTGAGCACCTGTATTCTGGAAGTGGTCTTCCAACTCTATTTCCTTTGCTACGGTAACACCGTCCTTTGTAATCTGGGGAGCACCGAATTTTTTCTCGATAATCACGTTACGACCTTTAGGACCTAATGTTACTTTTACTGCATCGGCCAACTGGTCAACACCCTGCTTCAACTGTTCGCGGGCATCTACATCAAAAACAATTTCTTTTGCCATGATATTCTATTTTTTTTATTAATTAAATGTATTGGTATAAGCCAAACAGCTTATTACCCGATAACAGCCAGTACATCACTCTGGCGCATAATCAGATATTTTGTCCCTTCGTGTTCAAGTTCTGTACCTGAATATTTTCCATAAAGAACCTGGTCACCAGCTTTGAGAACCATCTCTTCGTCTTTGGTTCCATTGCCAGTGGCAACAATTTCTCCGTTTAAAGGTTTCTCTTTTGCAGTATCAGGAATGATGATACCACCTACTGTCTTTTCTTCTGCTTTTGCAGGAAGTACAAGTACTCTGTCTGCTAATGGTTTAATGTTCATAATAACTGTTATTTTAAAATGTTTATAAATACTATTATTACACCGGATAATGTCCGGCGTTCACTTTCTATTAAGCTAAAACCGTGCCAAAATGATTTTTGTGACAGATATGGCAGACATGCGTGACAAATATGGCAGAACTGTGAATGGCACTGCTTTTCTGCAGTTTTGAGGTTTGTCTTTCATCGTTATTTCCGGGTGTACTTCGCTTGAAAGCAAAAAAAAAGGAGTACCGCCGTACTCCAACCTTTGTTAACCTTAAATCTAATACTATGAAAAACACGGTGCAAAGATATATAGTTTCAATCATTCTGCAATGGATTTCACAGTTAAATAGTGTAAAATGAACACTTAATTGATTAAAATCAATTTATTTTAAAATATGTACATACTTATGCCGTTATTTACAGTCTATTTTTAACATTTTATTAGATGGTCAGCGACAGCGAACCGAAGTAGCTGCGTGGCAGACTGGGACCGTAGATGTAATCGGAATCACGGTTGACACCTTTGTCAAAGTCCTTCTGGCATGAGTCGAAGATATTCTGGACTCCTGCTGCCGCCTCGGCATGCACACCACCTATTATATTAAAGGAGTAAGCCACACGGAAGTTGGCATCGAAGAAGCTGGGCGTATTCACAGCCACATCCTTGCTTACCCCCGACCCTGCGGTATGGGTAACGAGCATGCTACCTGTATACGTGCCTGTCGTGCTGAGGGTAAGACTACGCATAGGATGAACTGCTATGGTGAAGTAACCGTAAGCGTCGGGCGAACGGAACATCTTCGTTTCGGCAGGCACGCTCGCATCGTCACTCCACAGTTGGGCACTGCTGTAACGGCTCTGCTGCAACGTGAAACCGGCATCAAGGTCGAGGAGCTCGGCATACTGCAACTTACCCTCCAGATTCACACCCATGACATGGGCACTGCTACCGTTGTAACGCTCACGGATAGTTGAGCCGTCTGCATCCACGGCATTGGTGGTGCGGATGGCAAAGGCGTTATTCAATTTAGTATAGAAGCCCTCTATCATGATATTCCCCTTCACATCTCCCCACGTATGATAGAAATCACCTGAGGCCGTGAAACTATGACTGCGCTCCTCTTTCAGATCGGAAGCGTTGTGCACACGGAACCGTTCGCCGCCGGCCATATCCACATGCAGATCTTCGTCAAATGTCTGCGGTGCACGGAAGCCGTCGCTGTAACCTAGACGGAAGTTGATATCGCGGATAGGGTTATATCGGATATTGATACGGGGACTGGCTATGGCATGAGAGATGAGGTTATGCTTGTCGAGACGCAGACCGAGGAGTATACTCCACTGTTCATTTTTCCACTCGTTCTGTGCCAGGACACTGGCGATACGCATGGTCTGGGTATCCTCTGAATTAAAACTCAGGAATCGGTCTCTGAGATGGTCATAGGAATAGTCGGCACCCACGGTCAGACTCGACGGTAGGAACAGCAGCTTATCGAAGAGATAACTATATCTCACACCCGAAGTCAGTAGCAGGTCGGTGGTCTTGGTATAGAAGAGCGACGGGTCTGCATCACCCACGCCATCCTTTCCTCCCGAATAACTGTTGCGGTCGGTATTCATAAATGATGTATAGACATCGAAATGCTGCTTCTCATCTGGGCTATAGAGCTTATATTCCATGCTCGCCTGACTGATGTTATGCTGTGCCATCTCAGATAACGATGCGAGGTCCGGCTGCATATCAAGATCGCTTCCGCCACGATGGGTGGCCTCGGCATGAAAGAAATTTAACGAGATGCGCTGATTCTCGTCGGGACTGACAAAGACTTTGGTACCGAACGTCTGACTGCGAAGCTGTGGAAGTTCGGTGATGCCGTCGCCATTGCGGTCGTACCCCTTACGATAACGATTCTGACCGAACACGTATATACCAGCCTTGTGATCGTCGGTCGTGGCAGACGCATTCACCTCAGTATTATCATCGTACGAGTTCGTGCCACCGATACTCATGAACGAGTGTTTTATCTGTGCACCGTTATATAAAGGATCACGCGTGATCAGATTGATGGTGCCACCCACAGCCGACGATCCGTAGAGTGCCGAGCCGCCACCACGCATCACCTCGGTGCGGGCGATAAGATTTTCGGGCACTATCTCGAGCCCATAGACGCTGCTGAGAGCTGAGAATACGGGATGGGAGTCAATCAATATTTGTGAATAATGGCCGTCGAGACCGTTGATACGTGCCTGTTTGAAACCACATGACTCGCAGTTGTCTTCCACTCTCACGCCTGTCTGAAACGGCAGTGCATCAGCAAGTGAGTTCGCCTGTGATAACTTGAAGGTCTGCAAACCCACTATATTTACGAGTGCCGGTGCCTCACGGCGAAGGGTCTTATGCTGATTGGCTGTTACTACTACTTCATCGAGATTGACGCTGTCAACCTTATTTTGGGCATAAGATGGTATGCCTATGAACAACACTGCTATCAGTGCTGAAAATTTATTTTTATCCATTGATTTATTTTAATTCGTTATTAATACGTTAAGAATCACAGACATGAAGATGCCCGCGTAAATAACACTCACGCCAAAACAGATGCTGAGGGTGGTGCGCGTAACGAATAATAACGGATTACGTTCTGGCTGAACGACATGACAACATCTGCATAACTGTTGTTGACAAAATCGTGGCTGAACGACATCTCGAAAAAACGGGCTTTCTCTACCGGTGAGAACACAAAATGACAGATATAACAATTCTGCCATGAATCGGTATCCGATGTCTCGAGATGAGTTTTATGGATGTGATGATGATGTACATCACACGAAACGCAGTCTTGCAAATGCAAAGGTGCGTGATGATGGTGGAATGTGGTGACGATATAAACAGGCATCAACACTGCCAGAAGCAGTGTTGCGATATACATTCGCCGTTGTTGTTCTTTTCTCCTCACCATAACTGACGTGCAAAAGTAAGGATTAATTCCCTTACCCGAACACTTACGGTGTAATATTTATATTATTTCACAGATATTAAGGCACATACACCTTTCGTACATTCTTACCGCTACGGATAATATAAATGCCACTACGGGTCATATCCGATACCCGCTGTCCGCCGATAGTATAAATACCGTCGATGGCATGACCGGCATCCTGTTCCTGAGTGACATCCCTGATAGCGGTAACACTGGCACTGTCTTCAAGGCCCACTTTCTTATCCATCCACGGAACACGCATCTTGATAAAGTCGCGCAGGTATGTCACCTCACCGGCATAACTGCCGGCGGCACGCGGGTTCATGTGCACCTTGCTGCTGAGTATGGGCCACCGTTTGAAGTTTAATGCCTGCGACTGCTGCAGAACCCCCGCCAGACTGTCGACTAACGATATTAACGACTCCGCATTGATATGATCACGATAGCGGGCTATCGACCACCGGTGCTTCATATCCGACACGAAACTGGGGTCTGACATCAGACGGTTGAAGAAATCCAGGGTACCGGGAGCATCGTCCCCACCTATACGGCACGTGAATTCTGTCTTATTGTCAAGCGGATAAGTGCGGTAATCGTTATTAAAGGCGATATCGAAATCCCATACAGGACCGGTATAAAACTTATCCGAATCACGGTCAAGCCACATATACATACTCCAGAAGGTATCCATATTGCCGCACACCTCATTGATGAGGAAGTAATCGAGAAACGAGTTGACGTCCATCTTGCTGCGGTATCCACTTAGCTGGCTGGTGTAAGAAGTACTTTTGAGCGCCTGTTCGATGGAAGAATAATGCGACATGATATAATTCTTCTGAACAGGCACTATATCGTCATCCGAAGGATGATGGATGGTCACCGGCGTTTTGTAGTAAGTGGAATAAAAATAATTATCACCCTGACTGGCATAGTCGTCGATTTCTATGAGGTAACCGCCCGACAGACTGGGCAAGGCTATGCACGATGCATCCATCTCGGTGATGTTGACTCGGTCTTTATTGACTTCTATCTGGTCAGACAACTGGAAATTACCCTTAAACTCACCATTGAAGAATACGTCGACGGGCTGAGCAGCAGGTGTGTACCTCATTCCGAAACGCCTGCTTACCTCGAATGCCACGAGATTGCGCATCAGGGTCTTATCCCCATAGTTGTTGATGAGTGTCCAGTCTTTTGCCTTTGCAGGCATGCCGAGAATCTTATGTTTTCGGGCGAGCTTCAACTTATATGGCTTTTTGTCAAAGTTCCACGACGCGTTGCCACGTCCCTTCACGTTCATACTGTCTTGATAGAGTGAGTCGGCAGTGGCAGATATGAAACTGACCATTCCTGGACGGTAAGTCTCTTTGGATACCGTCACATCTATACTGCCAATGGTATGAATACTGACCACAGGAAGGCCGCTGAAAGTAGTCAGATGACTGTTATCACCCTGCCCCACATAACCATAGAAGTTCAGTTCCGCCACATCACAATGCATGCCGCTCGGTGTGCAGTAACGCACATAACGAAAGCCTTTGCTGCATGACACGGTGACCGATGTGGTCTTACCATTATCGGGCGTGGAGGATATCAGGTAAAGGGGAACAGCATCGAGGAAATCGGCACGGTTGGAACCTTCGAAGACACCGAGATACATCTTTGTCGAATAGCCCGAGCGTGGAACAAATGATATGCCAGTAATGACATGAGGCGTTCCTAAGTCGAGACCCACATACGTATAGCTGTCAGCGTATGATGCGTAGTAAGTAGACGAATTTCCGTCGAAGGCATTTGAAGGGAGGTTGACAGTTGTCGACAACTGGTTTGTGGTATAATTGATCGACGGCGAACCTATCGGGGTACCTTGCAGCTTCGATAAGTCCTGTGCCTGCATAGTCACAGCATGAATAAACAGTATGATCAGTAAGAGTCGTTTCATAGGAATGATTATTATATTTATAATACGTTTGATCATACTGTTTCCCGAAAAAACATTACTACTCCTCCAGCGCTCCGATAATCTCGGTCACCGATTTACAGCCATGACTGTCGAGATAATCATTGATGCCGTCTCGTATCTTGATGGTGACAGCCGGATCGATAAAGTTGGCCGTACCTATCTGTATTGCCGTTGCTCCGGCCAGCAGAAACTCTATGGCATCATGGGCATTGCTGATGCCGCCAAGACCGACAATTGGTATTTTGACAGCCTTTGCCACCTGCCATACCATACGCAGAGCTATAGGTTTGACAGCGGGGCCGCTCAGTCCGCCGGTGGCGATGCTGAGTATCGGACGGCGTTTCTCTATGTCTATCGCCATACCCATGATGGTATTGATGAGCGATACGGAGTCAGCCCCTTCGGCCTCCACAGCCATGGCTATATCAGCGATATTGGTGACATTAGGAGAGAGCTTCACTATCATCGTCTTATGATAACGGGCACGCACCGCCTTGACCACGCTTGCCGCTCCCTCACAGGTGACACCGAACGCCATGCCGCCCTGCTTGACATTAGGACAGGATATATTCAGTTCGATGGCCGGAATATTCTCCAGCAGGTCAATACGGGCAGCACACTCCGCATAGTCATCGGGTGATGAACCGCTCACGTTAACGATCATATTGGTGCCCACATCCTTAATCTGCGGATATATATCAGAGCAGAAATAATCGACACCCTTGTTCTGGAGTCCCACACAGTTGAGCATTCCGCTGGCAGTCTCCACCATCCGGGGATAGTCATTTCCCTCACGTGGATTAAGTGTTGTTCCTTTAACGATGATACCCCCGAGCTCTTCCAATGGGAAAAAATCGGCAAATTCAAGTCCGTAACCGAATGTGCCCGACGCTGTCATCACGGGATTACGAAGCTGTAGCTTATTGATGTTTACATTTAGAGATGCCATAACAGTTTTTTGATATTAAATACAGGACCTTCTTTACAAACACACAGGTTGCCTTCGTCGGTCTTTTCCACACAGCAGAGGCAGGCACCGAGTCCGCATGCCATCATATTCTCCAGTGACGCCTCACAGTCGATATCCTTGGAGTGGGCATAACGTGCCACAGCCACCATCATTGGCTTAGGGCCGCAGGTGTAGATATGGTCGAAATGTTCGCGTGTGAGGATGGAGTGCTGCGTAACGAAACCTTTCTCGCCTACCGATCCGTCTTCGGTTGTGAGGTAGACGCGGCCTATACGACTGAACATGTCGAGCTGCAGCAAGTCGTTAGCCGTCCTTGCCCCGAGCAGGAATATCGGTTCAAAACCTTCGTCCGACAGTCTCTGTCCGAAATATAGCAGCGGGGCTGTACCCACACCGCCTCCTACGAGCAAAAGCTTCTCATGTTTCAACTTAGGGAATGTGAAACTGTTGCCAAGAGGCATCACACAGTTCATCGTGTCACCGGCCTTCAGACGTGCCATGCTGCGTGTGCCTTCACCTATCGTTGCCACGAGCAGCCACATCTCGTTATGCCATTTGTCTACATAATTTATCGATATGGGACGACGCAGGAATGTTGTCGGTGAATCTTTCACCAGCACTTCCACAAATTGTCCCGGCAGCATGTCGGGCAGAGGATGGTCCGACGTCAGTTTAATGAGCACATACCGCTCATTCAGTCTGTCGACAGATATCACCTTCAAGTCGAGAATATATTTTTTCATATTATCTTGTTATATTATTATCTCCGGAATCATTATCATCTCCCCCATTGATATTTTCACTGTGCACTTTTTTAAGGCTGCTCTCTCTTATTTTCAAGATTGTGGGCACCACCCTGTGTTCAGCTTTTTGCACTCCTCTTATATGGTTTACCAGAATTTCACATGCAGCCTCACCCATCTTATACGACTGGTCCATGACGGCCGACAGGGGTGGATTGACATCTTCCGTATAGTCAACATCCGTAAACCCGATCAGTGCCACATCCTCAGGGATGCGCAGACCACGTCTTTTGATTGCTTTCATAGCAGCAAAAAGGAGCGTATCATTGAGAGCAAGAATGCCATCGGGGCGATCATGAAGTGACAACAGGCGGTCGGTGTTCCCCATTGCCTTCACCATGGTTATCTTATCACACTTCACGAGTTTCGGTTCAACAGTAATATTCCTTTCATGTAGTGCATTGATATAACCGTGCTTACGGAGTTTCACCATATTGAGAGCATTTGGCCCTCCAAGCAGAGCCACGCGTCGGCAGCCGTTGTCGATGAGGTGAAGGGTGGCCTTGCATGCCGCCTTGGCACTGTCGGCCACCACCGAAGAGTAAGAATGATCGGGAATGTCACGGGCGACAAATACCAGAGGGATACCTTTTTCCTTCAGGGATTTGAAATGACTGAAATCGGCAGTATTCTGTGCCACGCTGGCGATAATGCCCGCCACATGCAGGTTCGACAAGCTCTCGATATTAGAACGTTCCTCCTCACAACTCTCATGCGAGTTCATAATGATAACGGCATATCCGTTTTGAGCAGCAATTGACTCAACACCGTCTATGACAGAAGAATAGAAAAGAGTGACACCATGAGGAACGACGACACCGATCATAGGTATCGAGTCATTACGTAATGATGTGGCTAGGAAATTTGGTTTGTAATCAAGCTCTTTTGCGATTTTCTGTACCCTTTCACGGGTATGCTCGCTGATAGCCAAATTATTCTGTAAGGCTCGTGACACTGTAGCGGTACTCACACCCAATAACGATGCAATATCCTTCAGTGACGTGCTTTTCTTTTTCTCCATAAGTGGTTTTACCTGTATCATCTGCAAAGTAACTATTTTTTTTTCATTTACGCAAACGATTATATTAAAAACGCAACAAAAAAAGAATCACCGATAAATATTTTAATTTTTACCGGTGAATTTTACTGCAAGCTTGCTGAAAAAGAGCTGCCTGTATTTATGAGAATAAATGAGTGCGGGGCGAATGCAATAGTGAGTTCTCTCTCATATTACTGAGTCGAAGCCTCATTTCGTGAAACAAAATATGATAACTGCAAAGAAAATAATTATATAAATAAGGAAATACTCAACAAAATATCATATATTTGCATTCTTATAGAGAACATTATTAAGTATAGAAAAGGAATTTTACATCATTAAAACAGAATATTTGTGATACATTAACAGGTCACTTATCAAACTTTTGGGTAACATTGTCGATATAGCAGGTTGAGAATAACGAATGTATAGAATAGTAATTATTAAAAAACCACATTTTAAATGAGACAGAAACTAATATTAATTTTTCTTGTTTTGAGTACAGGTCTAGCTGCTGCTCAGACAGATTCCACCTCCGTTGTAATAAGCAGTCCCCCCACTAAAACGGTGATGCAGGATAGCTTAGCGAATGCTACAGATAGTACGCAACAATTCATTCCTGCAAAAATGATGCTGACACAACGGTTGCTATGGGGTAAAAACGGTTTTTTGCGACATTCAGAATCTAACATGGAAGCAGAACAGGATAGGCAAATGAATATTCGCAATAAGATGATAACCGCACATCAGTATTTGGGTTACGTTACACTGGCGGGTTTAGCGAGTGAATGTCTTGTTGGTATACTTCTGGATAATGGAAAAAACATTCGCGGATTACATGAAGGGCTTGCAGGAGTTACCAATGTTGCCTATTTCTCAACGGCAGCCCTAGCGTTTTTCTCGCCGCCCCGTCAGCGTGGTTCAGAGAGAGGATGGAATAAGACAAAGGTTCACAGACTCTTAGCTATTGTCCATTTTACGGGAATGATTGCTACCAATATCTTAGCTGGATTATCAGAACATAATCACAGTATGGTAAAATATCATAAAATCGCTGCCATCACCACGTTTACATCCTTTATGGCTGCTACAGTAGCCATTAAATTATAATCATCATTTAATAAACAATCAGAATATGGAATCATTCTCAATTTATAATATTACCGTCATATTTGGTCTTGTCGGCTTTATATTGATTGTACTTGCTTTTTTAACAGGAAAGCGTATCATCAAGACACCCGTCAAATATCACTTACACCGTAAGTTTGGTTTATTCGGTTTTATTGCAGCATCATTACACGCGATTGTCATGATATATTTTTATTTATTCTCATAATTATTTAATTTATTTCAAAATGAAAAAGAACATCATTATTTTATCAATGTTGGCTCTGTCTACGATTGGTGTTAAGGCCGATCCTGCCAAGAAGGTATCACTGTCATACGCTAACGGAAAATTGAAGATTGTGGCTGAGCATCCTGTAAAAGACGTAAACACTCATTATATCGACTTAATCAATATAGAAGTAGATGGTAAAGAGGTAAAGGTGATCAAGCTTAAAAAACAATCGAGTGCCGAAGCTGAAGTGGAAGAGCTGGTTATTCCGGAGATAAAATCCGGTAGCACAGTTAAAGTGAAAACACGTTGTAATCAGTTTGGAACAAAGTCTGGTAATCTTACCATTAAATAATAATCTGATTTACGATATTTAATCAAGAAACCAGTATTCGGCACAAGCTGAATACTGGTTTATTTTTGAAGACCGGTATCTACCATGTAGACTTTGAAGACTTCTTCAATGGCATTACCGTCAAGAGATAACTATATTACGTCCAACTTAAAAGGAATGAGCCCGGTATTATACCGGGCTCATACACATATAAATTAAAGGATTCATCGTCCAACGTTTCGTGGTCACCTTATTGATGCGCCCACTTTCGTCCTCTTATAGACCACCATCGGCAATCCAAATATGCTGGTTATTATCATTTCTCACAGCGATATGCATTTGCTGCTTTGTCCCATCCTGACGGGTCAGGGTGTAAAATACAAATATACCTCGATAACTGTCATCCTTCTTTTCTATGAAGTTTGATGCCTTGCATCCACTGAATTTATTTTTCAAGACACCCATCACATAATTGTAAGGAGCCAATGCCTCTTGGGCGTTTTCAGTCTTACCTGAAATCAGACAGTTGATCATGCGTTGTGCAGCCTGTGTGGCAGTCTCTTTCTGCAAGATGCTAAGCCGGCTCTGCTTTACGTCCTGCTGTTGGGTGACATCATTGAATTTTTCAGCAGGCACCTTTGGCAAGGTTGTCATATTACTCCGGCTGAGCATTAAGTTGTATCGGATGTTATCGATATGCATCATCTCTACCTTTTCGCCTTTCCATGTCAGCCATACTTTGACAGATCTAAGCAATCCGTCGTTTTTTGTAAATACATTCTGTATCGTGACAGGACATTCACCCATCTTTCCCGTTTTCAGCAACTCCTGCAGATCATGATCCTTCTCAGTTCCCTCAATCGTCAGGATCACAGTCGAGTCAGTCTCAGACCTTGTCACCTTATTCTTCTTAGAGAGTTCCACTGCCGATTCCTGCATAGACAACAATCTTTCGGGATATAATAGATTTCTGAATGTTCCCAGAAAACCGGAATTTAAAGGGCCTTTTACATATAGTTTGTCGGTGAGCCACATATACTGGTTGGCACCATCGCATACTACTGTTCGTCCATTTTTCTTCTCAACTCGATAGAATGTAGAGTCATTCTGTCGAAGGAGCTGGATGTTCACCTTGACGAAATCTAAGTTCGGATCGACGTAGTCAAAATTTTCATTGGCTTGGGTTCTCACAAATACATCCATCTGGAAACTGCCCACATTCTGGACACACTGGATAGCCTGATCAAGAGAGAATGAAGACGGTGTATCTGCCACAGCAGAGGTAGAGAACAGATGATTCCAACCCACAACTATTCCTATGAAGAAGATGACAGCAGCAGCGGCCATCTGCCAGTACCGATGATGGGGCTTTTTTGCATTTACGGCCAACACTTTTTCGGGTGACGCCTGTGGTCGTAGCAGGTTGTAAGTCTCCATCATTTCTTCGTAATACTCTTTGCATGCGTCACATTCAGCTATATGTGCTTCGCACTCAGATTGAGTTTTGATATCTACGTCTTTGTCGAAAAGATCTACGATTCTATTTTTAAATTCATCACAAGTCATAATTACATTTTTTTTTTAACAATTAGTTGATTTCATACCTTTACGGATTTTGTCTAATCCATAGAGAAATTGGGACTTTACCGTGGGTAAAGGGAGAGATAGGATTTCCGCAACCTCAGCAAAACTGTTGTTGCCATACATCCTCAATCGAATCACCTCAGCTTGTTCCTGAGGAATTTGATTTAATAATGTTGAAATTCTCAGGTAATCTTCTTCAAAATCATCTGTTGCGGTTTCCATCCTGTCAAAGTTAGAATCCAAGGGTACGGTCTGCTTTTTCTTTTGTTGGACAAGCCGCGAAGTACACAGATTAGAAAGACTACGAAACAAATAATTCCGGAGATTATCTACCTTAGAAGCCTCCATGCCCGATATTCTGGCATGCATTTTCAGAAATGCATCTTGCAGAATATCCTTTGCGTCATCGTTACTCCCCAGTCTGTAACAAGCATACCTCATCAGGTTGGCCCTTTCGGTTTTGAGCAGTTCTGCAAGTGCTGTCAATGTTGTGTTATTGTTTTTTTCCATTACTTAATTTTTTGAGATGCATCTACGGTAAAGACATAGAAGTAACGTAAAAGATTTAAAAGAAAGTATCTTTTTTTAGTAAAAAGTCAGACACAGAGAAAAACGGGGGCGCGCCATATCTGGTGCGCCTCCACTGTATACGATAAGACAGCTCTTATCTTACAGCCAACTCCCCTACGAAGAGAATGAACTGCCGGTTATCACACCGAGCACAGCTGTTGCGATCGTAATCACAATCTTCAGGATCGTGCTCCAGGTAGAGCTTGGAATCTTACTCATCATTTGTTCCTCCATCAGATGTAACAAGTCAACATCCAAAGGTGAAAAAGTAAAGAGCCGCAGGCTACTCTTCTTCACCTGCGGCTCCATCTCTTCATCTATACCCGATTAAGGATTAGTCGTCTTCTCTGCTACAACAGCGTTCTTTGGAGCTTCTGTTACCGTTGCACCCTCAAGGAATTTCTTGCTGCGAGTGCCGTTGCCGTCGGTAGAACCCTCCGGTTGGAAGTTCACGCGAAGGCCTTTCACGTTCTTGGCTACCGAGTAGTCTTTCACCGTTGCACAGCCTGTACCTTTGATTCCGATCTTGAAGCTGCCGAAGCCGTTGAGCTTCACACGAGCCGACTGCTGAAGCTGGTCAGTCATTGTCTCCACAAGCTCTGAGAGCACTGCGAGGATATCACTCTTCTTCACCGTACAGTTACGCTGCATGATTTCAGCCAGACCGTTTGTATCGATCACGTTCATCACCACCGAGCGGCCGAACCACTTCCCTTTTGTTGTACTTGTCAAACGCTTATCCTGAGATAATTTGTAAAATATTGGCATGTTACATCATTTTTAAATTGTTAAACACTCACGGATTACTCGCTTCGCCTTCTCACGGTTTCGGTCGTACGCCCGGCTTCGCCGAGGCTTCGCTTTGTCCATGGCTCAGGACTTTCCTAAACACGTCGGCAAAGGTACGGCAATATCTCATGCGAAGCAAGAGATTCGTATGGAGCAGTAATCCAAAATGAATATGAACGACAGGAAATCCGTGGTTATCGACTAACGGTGACTGAATAGCAGTTGTTTTGTATCGTATCCCCTTCGTTCAGCTTCAGAAATGATGATCTCCATCGTCTCTTTCGGCAAGACATCCGTCCGCGAAAGAATCCATAGATATTTGCCCGAACGCCCTGAACCAACGAGTGCCCATTCGTAATTGTCGCTTAAGGCAAGAACTCTATAGTCGGAATAGAAAATCCAGAAAAACGATACGCGCAGCACTCCCGCCACATCCGTGGTCTTGGCACGTCCAATTGCCTGACGTCTCTTGCCGATCTTAGAATCAAAACCGGAGTTCTGCACTTTGATCATACCGTTATTTTGTGGTATATATTCGGCAGTGACGTTGGATAGGCCCCGTTCAAACCGATTGTCAAGGCGGGCAATCTCATACCAACGACCTAAATATCTGTTGAGGTCGAACTCCTGAACAGGAGTGATATCAATTTCTTTTTTCAAAGTATTTTCATTTTTAGGAGATGTAATGTTCATAAGGTTAAAAATTTTATTAGGGTTCTGTTTCTCGCTCGTTATCTTGCTCTTGGAATAAAGAGAGTCAGCATCCTGAGCAGAGATACTGAGTACCATTTGCACCAGAAGTAAAAAGAAAATGAATGTTCTTTTCATATATCATTACGATTTAATTGACAACAAAAATACATTCATTTATTGAAATAAACAAACACATTCCAACTTTCTTTTTGGAATTTTATCTACCCTCCCCTTTTCACCCTCACAAACGCCAGATCTTTATACAGATCATTGGGTGATCCTCTGTCCATTCTCAATTTCAATACTATAATCAAAATGAAATCATAATACCATAAAATGATATCAATATGACATAACTATGGTATATAATACTACCATAATGTAAGTATTTTAGTATTTTAAATTAAAAATGGTTAGAAATTGTTTTTAATTTTGAAAATTTTTAATTACATTTGCAGTCGTTAAAAAGAATTCACATATATTACTCGAGGATATGATGCGAATTTTAAAATAACATGAGCAGGTATCAATGTGCCGAGGTAAAAAATTGCTCGGCATGATTATTAATTAAATTATTAAGGTATGAAGAATTTTACTTTATTATTGGCTGGTGCATTGTTTACTACTACAACATCATTTGCACAACCACAAGTTAGAGCAGGGAGAAATTTCAATCAGGAAGCAAAGCTCAATCCATCAAGTGCCCTTATCAATCGGACGGTCCTCTCACCCGGTTTGTCAGTTCAATTAACCCCTAAAGGCAAAGTCAGCAATATCAGTGCTATCAAAAAACTGAAAGCCAAACTGGCCTCGTCGTCAAGTCAACTGATTACTTCGCAGCCCGAAGGTACATTGGTAGCTAATCAATTAAGGTCAGGACTTGGCTATTATGCATTTTATGGATATTTGTATAAATCAAAACTTGATGGAGCTATTTCCAATTATGTCGTTGCCGACAATGCGCTGTATTTGAAGAATCCGTTCTCGCAATTGGTTTCCCAAACATGGCTTAAACTAGACAAGGTGAATGATTCTACTTATGTAGCCGATTTCCAACCTATTTATGATAATCAGGGCACATATCTTTATGCAGCTCCTTTAAAATATAAAGAGTCTTTAAACTCTTGGAGCCTGGATACATTGGCTGATGGCACAGTCAACACCAAGGCTGCCTTCCGTTATAATCAGGCAACCAAATCCCTGAAGCAAATCGATGAATATGTCATCGGTCTGGTAGATATGAATGGTGGATGGTATGGATATGGTGATGAACAGACCAATATTGTGGCTTTGCCTGAGCAATATCAGCAGGCGGTAGTATCGCAGGACATCAAGAATGCTGCCACCCCTTGGACATTCACTTATTGGGATACCGACACAACCACCGCCACTGAAATTGTTTCGCTGGCTCATGTAGGAAACAAGTTCTACATCAGGAATCCTTATAACAAGGCAGACGACGAATGGATAGTAGGTCAACAGAATGGAAACACGGCTGAATTCAAGGATCAATATCTTGGTCCTGACTCGACAACTTCGGGGTATCATCTGTTTTACTATCCTACCACATACACCACAAAGGATTCGCTTGTAGATGATGGTTCTGGCAATTATCAATCGACGAAATATGATGTATACGAAAAGGCTGAGAGCCAGAAGTTCACATGGGATGAATCTACGAAGACCCTTACTGCCGAAAAGGGAACATCACTACTTGTAAATGCCGGTTTCTCCAAGATCAACACTGTAAGTACGTATAATAATGCGGTAATCAAATATTTCCAGGATGTGGCTGCTGTGCCTGCCGACCCTACATGGGAGGAAGTGACAGCATACAATCTTTCTAATGGATATGGTTATTTCTCATTCGAGGTCTTTACAAATGATGTGGACGGCAACTTCATCAATCCTGAAAAGTTGCATTATAGAATCTTTAAGGACGGCGACACATCACCACTGGTATTCTACAGTGACGATTATACAAAACAGAATGAGGCAGAGAAGAGCGACTTTGCCTATGATTATAATGATGGTTGGGATATATACAGCTCTGGAAAAAAGAAGACGATATACTATTACTTTGCCGATTTCGACTCATTAGGCGTACAGGCCTTATATAATGGAGGCGGTGAGGAACACAAGAGTAGCATCGTATGGTATACACCTGCAACAACTGGCATCAACAATGCTTTAACCCCGTCTGGCGAAACGGTAAAGAGCGAGGCCTACTATGATCTCAGTGGCCGTCTTGTTGCTCGTCCTGCAAGCGGTGTATTTATCAAGAAGTCTGTGTTGACGAATGGGACAAAGAAAGTCATTAAGGTTATCAGATAATTCGTGATATATGAAAAGATTAGTAATATCAATATTTACATTCATTGCCTTTGTGGCAGTGAATGTAAATGCCAATGCTCAGGGCATAAAATATGGAGCAAGCGATGACGAAAGTGCTGAAGGTGCATGGGGAACCAATAAAAAGGAGAACTATGATGTGGCCATTCACATTACTGATGCAGCACTGATAGGCAAAACCGTGACCGGTATTATTGTTCCTACAGTGGCAAATACAGAAAACTGGAAGGCATGGTTGACGAAAAATTTGGGGCTAAGTGACAAACTGAATGCGCCCGATATAGAATCAGTCAGTTTCTCTCCATCAGACAAGAAAACCACCATTACGTTCTCTTCGCCTTATACCATTACCCAAGATGGTGTATATGTGGGTTATTCATTTGATGTTTCAACCCTTACAGACGATACCAAAACGCCCGTACTGGCTGTGGAAAGCAATGATGCTGAGAAATTCTATCTCCACACATCGCGCACCTATACAAAATGGGCATCGCGCCCATCTTTGGGCGTTGCCTCTGCATTGGCTGTTATTATCGATGGTGTACCTGTAAACGCCGCAACCATTGGCCCTCTGCAGAGTGCTGCCACTCAGATCAATCAGCCTACCAACTATACTTTCCATGTGTTGAATCATGGAAACGCCGGAGTTAAGTCGGTAGATTATTCCTACAGTGTTGCCGGAAAAACTGGTACAGGCCATGCCAACCTGTCAATTAATGCCTTTTACAATAAGTCGGGCGACGTATCATTCAACCTGCCTGTATTCGATGAGCCTGGAAGCTACACGATAAACTTAACTATCGACAAGGTAAATGATGAGACCAATGCTGATGCTGCCCTTTCTACTCAGTCAGGCGAGATAACTGTTTATAAGGTTCTCCCAGTGCATCGTCCGTTGCTCGAAGAGTACACTGGTACCTGGTGTGGCTATTGCCCTCGAGGATTTGTTGGTCTACAGCGTATGAATCTGCTCGATCCCGAAAATTTTATCGGCATATCGTTCCACAATGGCGATGCCATGGAGATCACTACATCTTTCGCCAACGATGTCAAGGGATTTCCTGATGCATGGATAGATCGCTATCACGAAACCGATGCCTACACAGGCGACAACTCTACCAATAGCTTTGGTATTGACAAAATATATTATACATTAGCCAAGGTAATAGCTCCTGCAGATATCAACCTCTCGGCTAAATGGACTGATGATAACAAGACTGCTGTCACCGTTACATCGTCGGTGTCTTTCGCCGTAGATCAGAGCTCCAATCATTGGCGAGTGGCTTATTTCCTGATTGCCGACAGTCTGCATGGCACTACGTCTAAATGGAAGCAACATAGCTACTATGCCGGAGGCACCACGTTTGCCGACGATTCACTGATGGCTCCATTCATCAAGAACGAGTATACCTATCCATACTTCAGCGATGTTGTCATAGCAACCTCCAAAAGTTGGGTAAGCGGCGAGGAAGGTAGCATCACAGCTCCAATAGTAGGTGGCATTCCACAAACCTTCGACTATACATTCAGTCTGGCCGATGCTGTCAATACCAGTAGTGAATCATTGGTTCAGGACAAAAGACATATCCGTATCGTTGCTGCCCTGATTGATACCGAGACAAACCACGTAATAAATGCCGCCAAAATTGGTATTTCGCCATTCGATACCAGCGGTATTAACAGTCTCGATACAGCCAATCCTCTCAAGGTAAGTTATGCCTATTATAGCATCGATGGCAAGCGACTCACTGCTCCTCAGCATGGTCTCAATATCGTGAAAACCTCCGACGGTAAAACGTTTAAGGTCATCGTGAAATAAGTAACGAAGAAAATATAATATTCTTGTTGGGCATCTGTCTGTGCGTAGTCACGGCAGATGCCCAGCTTCATTAGTAACACAGAGAACCATCCCGAATAGGTGCTTTTGGAAGCAATTTTGAATAAAATAAGGTGTAAAATTGAAGAAAGTAACAACTTTGTTAGTAATAAATCAATTTCATATATATGTATCCGAAAATATAAATCTTCTAGAAATATCTCCAAAATTTTCATTTGGTTCAGATCCAATGAACGACTTCTCAATTTCTTTTGAATGGGATCCTTACAAATGACAATTATTTTAATTTTACTAATGGGTGATTAAGACCTCCCACAATATTTTTCACAACATCATATTTATCTAAACTTTCAAATAATCTCGTTAAGTTATGAAAGCCATAAGTACGAGGGTCAAAACTAGGATCTATCTTTCGAATATTTGCTCCAACTTGAGATATATAAGCTTCATCCTCTTCATTTATTGATATTTGAAAAGCTTTATCTATAGTTCCACAATCATTAGCACTTAAAATATTATTCTTTTTCTCGACTTCCTTTGGTTGTTTTATTATCGCCGCTTGCTTTACTGGTTTAACTTCAGAGGTAGTTGTTTCTATAAGTTCGGGCTTAGGAGATAACTCTACTACAAGATTTTCTGTAAATGTGAATATCTCACAGGATTTCACAAAAGCCTCCGGTGTTTTCTTCTCGCCAATCCCCATTACAAAAACTCCTTCCTCACGAATTCTTTTTGCTAATCCAGTATAATCACTATCACTAGAAACAATACAAAATCCGTCAGCGTTTTTACTATGCAAAATATCCATAGCGTCAATTATCAAAGAGCTATCTGTTGAGTTCTTCCCAGTAGTATATGAGAATTTCTGTACGGGGTTGATGGAATAGAAATTGACAAAATCCTTCCAAGAGTTCATTGTTGTTAAAGTCCAATCCCCATATATTCTTCTTATGGTAGCCTTTCCATATTTAGAAACTTCATCAAATATTTCTTTTAATAATTTTGCCTGAGCATTATCACCATCTATCAGAACGGCAATATTGAATGTCTTCTCTATCATATCTTTTTATTTTTGATTATTACATTTAAAATAATCCTTACTTCCATAAGCAGTGATTACTCTTTTTTCGTATATACTTTGGGTGGTAAAGTTAGTATTTTTTCTGGAAACTATTTCTATAATGATAAGAAAAAGTAAAGAAACTACAAATTTAACCATCAAGATATTTATTTGGTTTGGTGTCGGCAGAAATAAAAAAAGACAAAAGACGGCAAGGAGGTAACTCCCTGCCGTCTTTTCTGATATTATCTGTGGGTCGCTCTTTTCAGTATCGAACCACTCTTCTAGTACAAACAGTTCTCTTTACCGGTATTGCGTGGTGGTGTCTCCAACCTCTCCTGTCATGTTTAACCTTGTAGACTTTTACAACATGCTTATTGTTAACTACCGTTCTGCATACAACACTGTGGCGTGGACCGTGATGGGCTTCCATGTGATAAACTCTTGCCTGCATGCCTACTGCTGATAACAGTATGGTCATTAATAAAATAATCTGTTTCATTGTCGTAAACTTTTAATTATTAAACTTATGTTTCCTGTTTTTTCTGTTGGCAAAGATAAGTGGTTTTGACCAGCAGTGAAAAGAATTTTCTCTAAATAGTGATAGGTGTTTTCCTATTTGCGGTAGGGATTTAACTATTGACTATTTTTCTGTATCGTCTTTTGTTGACAACAGTGAACTCTTCATATAAAAGACCACGATACTAAAGACTATAATAGAACATAATCATAAAAACGGTTCTTATAATAATAAGAGGATGTGCCTTTTGACACATCCTCCCGTGGCATTCTATAAGACAAATCTTAATTACCACTTATCAGTTACTCTCTCCCCTACGAAGAGAATGAACTGCCGGTTATCACACCGAGCACAGCTGTTGCGATCGTAATCACAATCTTCAGGATTGTGCTCCAGGTGGAGCTTGGATTCTTACTCATCATTTGTTCCTCCATCAGATGCAACAAGTCAACATCCAAAGGTGAAAAAGTAAAGAGCCGCAGGCTACTCTTCTTCACCTGCGGCTCCATCTCTTCATCTATACCCGATTAAGGATTAGTCGTCTTCTCTGCTACAACAGCGTTCTTAGGAGCTTCTGTTACCGTCGCACCCTCAAGGAATTTCTTGCTGCGGGTGCCGTTGCCGTCGGTAGAACCCTCCGGTTGGAAGTTCACGCGAAGGCCTTTCACGTTTTTGGCTACAGAGTAGTCTTTCACCGTTGCACACCCTGTGCCCTTGATTCCGATCTTGAAGCTGCCGAAGCCGTTGAGCTTCACACGAGCCGACTGCTGAAGCTGGTCGGTCATCGTCTCTACAAGCTCTGAGAGCACTGCGAGGATATCACTCTTCTTCACCGTACAGTTACGCTGCATGATTTCAGCCAGACCGTTTGTGTCGATCACGTTCATCACCACCGAGCGGCCGAACCACTTCCCTTTTGTTGTACTTGTCAAACGCTTATCCTGAGATAATTTGTAAAATATTGGCATGTTACATCATTTTAAATTGTTAAACACTCACGGATTACTTGCTTCGCCCACTCACGGTTTCGGTCGTACGCCCGGCTTCGCCGAGGCTTCGCTTTGTCCATGGCTCAGGACTTTCCTGAACACTTATGCAATAAGAGTGCAAGTCGAGAGCAGAGTCTTAACTCGTTAGAACTTTGCCGAGGCGCAGCCTCTTATCGCAGATGCATTTCTAAATTGCATCTGCAAAGGTACGGTTATATTTCATGCAAAGCAAGAGATTCGCATGGAGCAGTAATCCAAAATGAGAATCAATGAAGGCAAGATAGACATGATATTGATCAGGAGACTTCAAAATCGTATTAAAACTCTTGGTATTTCCTGATTTTTCTTTTACGTCCAACAACATTGTATGGTGATGAATCAGGTTCTATACCTGCACACTATTCTTGTCTAATAAGAAATCAAGCAGGCTCATTGTTATAATACCTTGCTCGTTAACCTTTCGCTTAATGCTATCCCATACAATAACCATTTTGCGAAAACTATCATCAATCTTCAATAGTGAACGTAACTCTTGTTCTTCTTTCTCGGCTCTAGGCATACGGAAAGCCGATTGGATGTATACACGGTTTGCTCCATTATTCACAACGAAGTCCACCTCGAGGTTCTGACGTTTTCTCTTACCCTCCGTGTCAATGATCCAAGATTCTACAAAGCCAACATCTACAAGGTAACCACGCGAACGAAGTTCATTGTAGATGATATTCTCCATGATGTGAGTTTCCTCCTGTTGGCGGAAGTTGAGGGCAACTGCACGCAAGCCAAGGTCGCAAAAGTAGTATTTTGTTTCAGTCCCAATGTACTTACGGCCTTTCACATCATAACGCAGAGCTTCCTCAATAAGGAATGAATCTTGTAGATAACCTATGTACTCTTTGATGGTCTTGTTAATGATTGTAATACCCTCTTTGGATAGGAACGTATTACTGATGCGTTTAGGATTAGTGGATGAACCAATGCCAGATGCTAAGACACGTACTATTTGACGCAAGCCTTCAGAGTTGCGCAATTTATTACGTTCAATCACATCGTTAATATAGGTCAGCTCATAGATACTGTTCAAGTACTCCTTTTTCTTCTGTTCGGTTGGCATTAATAGTACTTGTGGCAATCCTCCATAAGTATAATATAACTGCCATGCTTCATTACGATCACCACCAACGGCATTGTAATACTCAAAGAAACTCAGCGGCCGCACATGAATCTCGTCACCTCTACCACGAAACTCGGTTACAACATCCTTAGAGAGGAACTTGGAGTTAGAACCAGACACGAACACCTCCAGTTGTGAGTTGTGCATGAGCGAAAGCAGCACTTCCACAAAGTCCTCCACCAACTGCACCTCATCCAAGATCACATAATGGGTTTGGCCATCCTTAGCTACATGGTCATCAATGTAGTCAAGTAAGGTGTCCGGTTTACGCAATGGTTTGCTACGACGGTCATCTAACGACAGTTCTATGATATGGTCTGCATTTACGCCCTGTTCCAATAGGTAATTGTGGAAGATGGTGAACAGAAGGAAAGACTTACCGCAGCGTCTACCGCCGGTAACTATCTTGACTAAACCGTTTCCTATTCCTGCAATAAGCGCATCTAGGTATTGCTGTCTCTGAAATATCATTCTAAGTTCTTTTATTTGTGAAAGTCACATATTTTGGTCGCAAATATACAAAGAATCCTCAAAAGCAGTACATAAACCAAATAGAAAATACTATTTTATGGTGAAATTTAACCGTTTTCTGATATTTTCATCCAAATCCCCATAGCTACTAACTATATATATCATCTATTTTTGACGTGGATTGCCGAAGGCTTACGCTAATGATGGACAATTCTTTTACGGCAGTAAGGTCGTCATGGAACAATAATCCTCGATCTTTCAGTTGCTGTAATATTTGAGGATAATCAAGTGCTTGCTTTATGTAGTTCATGCCTTTATAAAAACGAAGTTCCGCCCTGGTTCGCTATTCAAATGGGAAGCGTGGCGGAATCTGTTGGTGCAAAATTAATACATTTTTTGTAATAGCCAAAGATTTTGAACAAAAGATGGATGATCTCTTCTATTTCTTATTATTTTACTATTAATGGCCACAAAAAAATGAAGAACGAAATAAATAGCAAGTCCTCGATGCCCCAGTCCTGTAAAATATTGTAGACTATGAGAAGTCTATGATGTTTTTGAATATCTTCTATTTTCATGTTCGAGCAAAAGACACGAACGCTCATACCGCTCGTTATATATTTGGAGTATATCCCCTTAAATTGCTATAATGTCCAATAGGTAGATATTCCAGGCTAAACCGGAATATGTAGTTCCATGACAAACTTCAGACATAGCCACAACTTCGGGAGCCTCTTTGGCTACCTTCATATATGGAGGCGATGATAAGATCGTATTGTTCACCTTCCTGAAGAGTATTATTTTAATGTTATCAATGCATTATACATGATACAGAGAGGTTCCTCCATCCCGATCTTTTTTGCATGTTCTTTTGCCTTCTCTCTCTCTTTTGATAATTTCTCATTCTCCATTTTTCCACGATATGCAAGAATCAACATCATCTTGGGTTTACTGGCGAAGTTAAATATTTTAGGAATGCCCTCTATAATACCAAGACTTACCTTTTGAGCGACTATAGAGATAACATCCTCAATGAGAGATTTACACGCATTCCTTTGGTTTATAATCTCATATGTTTTGTCTACATGATCAATAATTCCGGAAAATCCATCCTTAGCACTAGTACCTACCTTTAACTCTGCCAAATAAATATCATTATCCCCTTCATTATTCGGTTGGGTGTCAATAACAATCAGATCAATTCGAGTTTTATTGATTCTCTCATCCTTTGGTACCTCTGATTGAGAGAACTGCCACTCCATATCAACAACAAGATATCTGTTGTCAAAAGATTGATTACCTAAAGCAATATTTTGCTGAATAGTGAACTCTGTCCCTATTTTGTAGACATATACCAATTTCTTAGCCTCTCTGAAATATTGACGTATCAGTGTCAGTGATTTTAAATTATTGTTATCAGAAAGATCTACAGAAGGCTTCGATTTTTCATTATAATACTTTTTATCAAGGATCTCAATTTTTATATTACCATGAGTATCAACTTTTGAAGTTAGAATTTTATCCTTATGATAATATACCATTACTTCATTGTTTCTACGAATCTCCAAAGATAACTCCGGATCTTCCTGAATGCCATCAAACAATTTCTTTAATTGTCGTGATTTATAGGCCTCTATGTGCTCATCTATTATAATTCTACTCATATTGTTATTTATTGAGGGTTATTTTACGCTATTATAAGTCATCTTCTTCATCACGCCATTGATGTGTTTCATCTAATTACTACAATTTTATATGTTCTGATTCTATAAATTTATTCAATTTTTCATGATTAAGTTGTCCTGGTCTGCAATTCTCGTCAAAAATAAGATAGGTACCTTTTAGTTCATTCTGTTTCAAAATCACATGATCTCCTTTCAACAACTCCTCGGGAATCATTCTGACATCCAAATCCAAGTCATTTTTGACAACACAAGCCGCATTTCTATCCTTATCAATGTTATACCCCAGCCAAGGATGCGAACTGTCCGTTCCAAACAAATGCTGAATCCGCTTATATCTTACAATGATTATTTTAGGTTGCAGTTCAACTATCCGCTTATGCGTTTCCATTAATATTGCTTTCTGAAGAAGCACCTTTCTATCCAATAGTCTCTTGAATACACCAAGGTCCATTTCTTTTAAAGGAAACACATCTAAATAATTGGCTTTACATGCATATTCTCCCAGGATCTTCCGTATATGCGACCAATATGAACATTTCCTTTTTTCTTTAGGATCCTTCTTTTGAGTTGATTTTTCCAGAAGTTCATTCAAAGAGAAACAAAAATTATCTTTAGAGCCATCGCTATCCTCATCGTATGAGGGATTTGCTCCTAATACAAGAATTCCATCCTTGTTGCAGTTATTTACACAGATAAACAGTTTACGATTCAGAACTTTTTGTAGTTTATCCAGATCATCACCATTAATTTCGTCTGTTATACTTGAATCATCAAAGATATCATAATAACGATTGAAAGAATCACTGAAATTTTCAGGAATATCATTCCTCAGGTTTTTAGTTGAAAATTTTCCCATAAGTATTACTTTTATTAATCTATTTATTTTGTCTTTAAAATTAGCAAAGATTTCTATTTTTCTGTAGATAACCACAGAAAATATAATGTCTAAAATTAGCAGGTGCAAATATAATAAAAGGAATTTAAATCAATCATTTTAATTTATATTTTTTATACATTCTGAAGATAAAAAAGGGAGAAAGCAGTGTTGACGACTCCGTATATGAGATTGCTCAATACTTTCAGTTCATCTCTGTCGTCAACAGCAAACGGAATATATATAAAAAATATCAGCAAAAAAAATAAAACGTTAAATTATAACGTATTTATTATTATTTAACTACAACACAAGGGCTTAAACAAACAATATTTGTAATTTTGCCGTTAAATAACAACATAAAATGTTCAAAATATGCTATTACGCGTAATCATCAACAATCTGTTTTCTTTCAAAGAGCAAACAGAATTCAATATGTTTACTAACAAAAGCCAAAAGCACTTACACCACAAAAAACATATTGGAGATATCTCATACTTAAAGATGGCTGCACTGTATGGAGCCAATGGCGCCGGTAAATCTAATTTTATCAAAGCGTTGGGCTTGCTTGTTTATTGCGTAAAATCAGGTAAGATCGTTTCACATGCAGAAGAATTAAAATTCAAATTAGATGAAGACGATAAAGAATCTCCCATTTCTATTGGAGTGGAATTCGTTGCCGATGATGCAGTCTTCTATTACAGTATTTCTTTTGATCAGTCAGGAATTCTATATGAATATCTTTCAAAAGGAAATGCAAATAATGAAAAGCGTATATTCGAAAGATCTTTTGATAACGGGAAAGAGAATATTTCTTTTTATGAAGATTTTGAAGAAGACCCAAAGAATAAACTATTCATCGAAATGCTGAGTGAAAAATTCGTAGGAAGGAATGAGCTACTTTTATGTATCTTAAATGATAAATATGCAAAAGACTATATTGAGGTTCCCATTGCATACCAATGGCTTACGGATACACTGAAGGTAATACGGGCTGACGATCAATCAATACCCATAGCTCATGTGATGGAAGCAAACAAGAATGTACTTGACTATGCGAATAGTTTGATAGGAAGACTATCGACAGGAGTAGATGGATTGTCTGTACGTACGTATGAACTCCAGAAAACAGAAGAGAACACTATCATTTTCAATAATTTAGATAAAAATCCAAATGCTATTTCAGAAACAAGAAATGGATTGACTGGAGATATTATCAGTTATGTAAAAGATGGTGATAAGATTATCGCAAAGAAAATCAACACCTCACATCTTGACAGTAACGGAAATCAGATAGAATTTGGCTTGGGATTGGAATCTGACGGAACACAGAGATTGGTAGATTTCATTCCTGTCATTTATGGTATGCTCAATAATAAACATGTGTATGTCATCGACGAGATAGAAAGAAGCATTCACCCTATCATCATCAAAGAATTAATCTCTCTGATTTCAAACAACAAGAAGATGAATGGTCAGATTATATTTTCCACCCATGAGTCTTGTCTCCTTGACCAGAGTATATTAAGGACTGATGAAATATGGTTTGCTCAAAAAGATAGTAATGGCGCTACACAATTGTACTCGTTGAGCGACTACAACGTACACAGTACGGCAAATATAGAGAACGGTTACCTGAATGGACGGTATGGAGGAATTCCTTTCCTGAGTAATTTATCAGATATACATTGGGCAGATGGAGAAGAGTAAATTTATTATCAGGCCAAAGATATATGAACGACAGAAACCCTCAAAGGATTCCCGTAAAATCTATATTTATTGTGAAGGAGACCGTGAAAGTAAATATTTCGAGTTCTTTGAAGGTTTATCCTCTAATGTCTCCATCATTCCGATACCAAGCAAAAACGGGAAAAGTGACCCGGAGAAACTACTGGAATCAGCAAGAACTGATTTTGATGGAGACAAGAGCTGTTCTAGTAGGTATGTTCTCGATAAAAAGCAAAAAGACAGTGTATGGTTTGTGATAGATACAGATCAGTGGGGAGATAAAATATCTACACTCAGAGATTTTTGCAAACAGCATAATCCACCACAAGATGCTGCCCTTTGGTTTGTTACCCAGAGTAATCCATGCTTTGAAATATGGCTATATTTTCATTATTATAACACGAAGCCGAAATCTGAAGACGTAAAGCAATATAGTTCAATGAAGGATTTTGTAAACAATGTGATTCCTGGAGGATTTGATAGCCGTAAGATGCCTGCAAAAATTGAAGAAGCAATAGATAATGCAAAGTTAAATTTCAATGCGATAAACGGCGAACCTGATTTGTATTCCACGGAGGTCTATAAACTAGGAGAGTCAATTCTACCTTTTGTAAAATCCATTTTATGATATTCTCCCTTGTTTATGCAGATGTTGCTATAAACAATGGGTAAGTTTAATAAAAAAGTATTAATTTTACAGCCTGAAAATTATTGATAATCGAAAGAACGGGTATCACCAGAAAGGGTGAATGGGTTTAGCCCGGAATATCTACCTACGTAAAGAAAAAGCAGAACTAAAAAACTTATTTATTATATTATTATGAATGAACTTATATTTCAATATTTAAAAGATTATACTGAAAATCCAGATCCTCAATATGCGGTGATGCTAAAAGGAAAATGGGGATGTGGAAAAACTTTCTTTATTAAGAATTGGTTAGAAAATAACACTGGAGGAAACAGTGATGAGGATGAAAATCTTATCTCAATTAAACCTATATATATATCGCTTTATGGAATGAACTCCATCATGGATATTCGTAGTGCACTCGATAGAGAAATAAATCCTTTTTTTTATTCCAAGTCTGGTAAAGTGATTACTAGCCTAGCAAAGATTGCAGGAAAGGTGATTTTGAAGACAAATTTCAATATAACTGGAGATGGTAAAGATGATACTTCTTTCTCTGGCTCGTTGGATTCACTCGCATTATTCAACAGCAAGGATGATGTAATAAAAGGAGTTAAATTCATTATCTTTGATGATATTGAACGATGCCAAATAGAAATGAAACAATTACTTGGATTCATTAATTACTTTGTAGAGCACTGTAGTTGTCATGTTATTATAATTGGTGATGATACTCATCTAGAAAATGAAGACGGAAATCAGCTTAACGAATTTAAGGAAAAGACCGTAGGAAGAGAGTTTGAGATTAAACCAGATACAGAAGCTGCTATCGATTATTTTTTGTCAGAAGTTCCTGATTCATCTATTCTGAATTTTGAACGTGATTTCATTATTAAATGTTTTCATGCCACAGGTAACGAGAATCTGCGTATTTTACGTCAGTGTTTGTGTGACTTTAAGGCTCAACTTGCACTTGTTGATAGTGAACCTATAGAAGATGGTAACGCATTTTTACATAACTTATTATGCAGTTTTATTGCTGTTTATGCCGAATACAATAATAAGGATAATCATTCTGACATTCTAAAATTGGCAACCAGTTATCAGATCGATTTTGTAGGGGGTAATAAAGAACTGATAAATAAGATTCAGACGCTTAATCAGAAATACAGTATAGTAAGTGAGGGCTGTAAATATCATGCATTATCACCGGAATACGTAAACGCAATAATTCAACATATCACAACAGGCGTATCGCTAAAGAATTTTATTAAAGAACGTCTTACTGATTGTCATAAGGAACTTACAGCTTGGGAGAAACTCTCAAGTTTTTGGGAAATGAGCAACGATGAGTTCACTTCAAGTTACGATGAAGCAATGAAAGCTTTACTTGAAAAGCGTATTGAACCGCCATATCAAATAGGAACAACCATAAGCTGGTTCTGTTATATAGAAACACGGCAGGTTCGCTACTTTATAGAAGGACATATAGCTCTAATCAAACGTAATTTGAGAGAGTTAATCCAATCAGCGAACGAAATAGACAATCTATATCAAATAAAAATCAGTTTGATACAAGGCTGCAACCATTTACAGGATGTACAAATCAATAATTCAATAAAACTAGCCGACATTTTACATTTTATTGATTCCGAAGTCAAAAAAAAGAAAGAAGAGTTTCCTGATCTTATGCAACAAGCATTACGAGAACTTTCTGACAACAATGTAGGAAGATTAATGGTTATTGACGATTATTCTTATCCAGATCATAGTTCTACATATAAATTAAGAGCAATATTCGCTAAAGAGGATCCCAAAAATCTATTTATTTCACTGAAAGGATTATCCAACCGAGGAAGATATTTATTTAAGACATTCCTATCTATACACTATTCGCTAAATGTAATATGGACAGATCCACATGATCTTTATAAAGCCGATATTGAAGTCTTAAAAGATTTAAAAACTATGATTGATACAGAAATAACAAAGACTGTCGAAATAGAGAAACTTACATTTAAAAATTTGAGCAAAGCACTACAAAGATCAATATTACGATGTGAAGGACAAAAACAAGTATGATTATAATACTAAGTAACTACAGAAAAACATTCTCTTAGGTAACTACAATCTAATACCTTCTTGTGGGATATATAACATAAATAATCGCTTTGTAGAGTATTTTCTCGGACTCCCTGCATACATAGACCTTCGGGATGTTGGGGGCAGCATTGAACGTGTCCGGTTTGAAGGAGGTCTCTTGGATATTAATTTGCAAAATCGGTCGCTACCTTTAACGAAGAAAAAAAGATAATCATTTCTGATTAATCTGAATCAAGGGAGTTTAGCAACATTGTGCAACTTCATCCGTTTCCTACCGTTTGGTGCACATAGAACAGAGCCTTCTGTGGTTCTTTTGAAAGTTTATCTATTATATAGCGTTGATGCCCCCACGGAACAGAAAATAACACTTCAAATAAATCTTCCACAGCTTGTGGATACTTTCTTTTGGATGGAGAATGGGTGGATATACTCCGGAATACATACAATTAAACCTTTAATGGAAAATTAAACATTTGAATTCTTATCATTGTTTAAAATACTTAGAGTATTGCTGGATTTGCGATGTGAATATATTCCTATTTCTAAATTTTCGAGAAATAAACCTATCAAATGATTTATATTTTTCTGGAAGACTATTTATTACCTCGTATACATTAGAATATTTTTTATTACAGCCACTGTTATTTTTATTCCAATATTCATCTATTAAATTAAAAATATTATTTTTAGATTCAGACAATAAACCTTGATATACAATTAAAGTGTCAATATCAATAATAGTAACATTTTTAATCTTTTGTTGCTCTATTCCTCTTGACAATAACTCCTCTTTGAACCAATCGTTAACTTTCGTATTAATACCAGATAATGTAAATTCTTTATGATGTACGACTATGATTGGATAAATAACACAACACTTTTCTTTTAGATTCGGGTCATAACTTTTCCATTTTCCATTAAGAATATTGCAAATATTATTGGATAATTGTTTAATTGCTTTTATCTTATTTTTGGGGGAACTATCAGATTCAATAAAGCATTGTTTTAGTTTATGAATAAATTCTTTCGTATCATATTTATCCATTAAACTTTTAGCAATTAAATTATCCTTATTTTCAATTAACAGTATTTTATTCCCGTTTCTTATGTAATAATCTGGCAACCCTGAATCTGTAAGTTCTTTTGCTCCTAAATGCTTATATTTATCTTTAAAAGCATCACCCATTATAACATTCAATAGATGCCTTTCAGAAAAATCTAATCCATATTTTGGCCTGAAAACATCTTCATTTATATGAAAAGAGGTACCTATAAGTTTGTTATTAATATCTTTAAAGATAAAATATAGACAACTATATATTTCACCTACTAAGAATGGAAGGAACAGTATATCATACTTATTCTCATCTTTATTAAACGATGTTGGCGTAGATTTTAAACCAGTAAAATCTTCGTCCTTTTCATAATTTACAGGTACACAAAATTTTTTATAAACAGTTTCTTTGAATCATATTCACTATCATTAGGATCTATAAATATACTTGATAGAGCTGTCGATTTATCTTTTATATAATCATTAATTGATGTAGCAGTTATTTGATGTATGTAAACGATATATTTACTCCAATGCTTTATACTATATTCTGATAAGAATATTTCTAAATGTTTAGACAAATGCTGTTCTGCATAATGAAAAAATATGATACTTTTTATTATCTGCGCTAACCAATAATAAAATAAATTATCATACTTATAGAGTTCTGTTCGTAATGAAATATTTATTATTAAATTTTCTATAGGTTCATTAGGTTCCGAAATATCTCCACCATTAATATTTTCTTCATCATTTAATATCAGATACGCTTTCAATATTCTTTCTCTAATTTCAATGTCAGATAAATTTAAATCTTCATCATTCAAATTATTTAATATTAATTCTAAAAGATGAAGACTAGTTCTATCATTTAATATTATTATTTTCTCCCCACGATTATATGCGTCATTAACCTTTGTGACTATCCGTTCATAGTAATCCGTACCTTCATCATCTTTATTTACAAACCCATAATATATATCATGGTTACTTATGTCATGACAATATGAAATAGAATAACTCAATAGGATTTCTTTCCTAATGCCCTTTAGATATTCTAAAACAGGTAAAGGTTCATCATCATATAAATAATTATATCCGATTATTAATTGTATGTTTTCCATAATTATAATAACAAAACATTTTATAAAAATAGCTCTTGTAATATACTTACAATTTACTTAAAGCAATATGCCATTCCCCTTTTTTATTATTACCCATTCGTACTAAATAACATTTTTTTTGTAAGTACTTCAGATGGCGTTGGATAGCAGAAGTATTAATACCAATCTCCTCAGCAAGACCTCTAACTGTTATTGCAGGATTTTTACTTATTGCATTAATTATAGCCTTGATGTTACCATTGCTGAATTTAACAATCTCGCCATCATACCACCATTGGCTGTCTTTTTCTCCTTTTACAATCGTAATATCATTTTGCATTTCTATCCTTACAAGCTTCTCCATATAAGTTATGAATGGTTGTATTTGCTCTATACTTGAGTGAGCACCATCAGATGGAATTAATCCTACATTTAAATCAGAAAGATTCAAAGCCAATAGGTATTCTTCTTTTGTCTTGCTTGGTACTACAATCATAGGATAGCCATAACGACATAATATAAAATTCACCATTAGCCTTGCAATTCTTCCATTACCATCTTCAAATGGGTGTATTCTGATATAACGATAATGAAAAAGAGCTGCAAGTTCAATCGGGTTTAGTTCTCCTTTTTCAGCAGCACTATTATACCAAGATATTAGATCATTCATTAAAGCAGGCGTTTCCTCCGGAGAAGCATACTCAAAACGCTCACCTGTGCGAGTTACTACAGAGTTTGGTCTTGTTTTATATGTACCTGCGTGTACTGTATAGCTCGTCTGCAAACCATTTGGCAATTGTCTGTACACCTCATAATCTTCTCGTAATAATATGGTGTGAAGCTGTCGGATAAAAGTTTCTGTTAAAATACTTTTTTTCAACAAGGCTTCCTCTTTAATTATTTGCAAACCAACATTATGAGCTTTCATCTCTTCTAAATCTTTCATTTTAGCATTACCTATTATTTTGCCGAATAAAAGTAAGAGCTCTGTTTGCCCATAAGTTAATGTATTACCTTCAATATGATTGGAGTTATAGTTAAACTCAAGCATAAACTTTTGTGAAATATGATGTTTAAGCTCATTTCTTTGAGACTCTAACAATTTCCACTGTTCATATATTTTTAAAGTTTCATTCTCCATACGGATTATTATTTTAGTTTTTTGTTTAAATAACGACAAAGATACAAAATTATTGTACCACTAAAAAAATATTGTACCACTAATTTAGGAGGTATGATAAAAATCGCTTATTCTTCCTTTCGTACCACATAAAACAATTTGTACCACAGGCAAATGTGGTACATAAAAAGTACTTCATTTTATAATATCTATTACGCCGTTCAACCTGATCTACCCAAACAGCGCCCCCTCCTCCACCCTCACCTCCTCATACCGTTTGAGATCCTTTTCAGTGACACGAATCTCTTTGCAGAGCATTTTCTCGGGCTCCCTGCATACATAGACCTTCGGGATATTGCGGGAGACATTGAATGTGTCCGGTTTGAAAGGGGTCTTCTGGATATAGGGATAGAAGCAGCCGGCACCACGCACACTGACTTTATAGCCACGCATGATGTACGACATGAACACCTTGTCGTAGATGGCCTGACGCTCGTAGACATTCTCATACACGTTGTGGTAGCCGGCCTTGTCAAGGACTGACTCAAAGGCCTCCTCATTCAGGAAGCCTTTCAACTTCACCGAGGCCACCCACATCCCGTTGTATAACGGGCAGGTGCCTGCGTAGGGTTTCATTTCGTATTCTATCATCTGGTATTTTTTTTGTTGCTATTTCTCCCTCCTCAGTTCGATATCCGCAAACAGGGGTTTCCTGCCATTACGGGAATAGGGCGTGAAGTGGCAGACATAGCCCGAGATGTCGGTCTGTTCATCAAAGTCGGCGGGGGAGATGACACCCTGACCTTTGACCTCGAGCTTGAAACGGCCGATGCCGTCGAGATCCACCACCTCACCCTGTCGGAGATGATTAAGCAGGAACTCTGACAGTTCGGTGAGGGCGGCGAGAAGGTCGCTCTTCTTCAGCGAGCAGCCTTTGGGAATCTCCTTCAGAAGGTCTTCGGTGGTCACTGTTATCGGGTGCACGGCCTTTGGAAACCAGAGACCATCATATTCACGGGAGGAATTCTTTAATCTTGTCATTCTAAATCTGAACATTGGTTTTTGTTTTTTTGTCGTTGTCGTCACCGGTACGGGGATAAATCGTTTAGGATGAACAGCTTACTGATTATTTCCTTTGGGTTGTACCGTCACCTTTTGTCATGGTGTCGTCACAGCGGAGTTTCTGATGATGTAGTATTCCGAGCCGGTGCGGCTGTGTTTATGCTTGAAGCTCATCCGCTTGAGCATCTTGCCCACTTTCTTGAACGTGGCGTCGTCCTCCTTGATGCTGCGGTTGCGAAGGTGCATCTCGTGGATGATCCTCGAGAGGGGCATGTTCTCGCCATTCTCTGAACCCTTCGGCTTATGGAAGAGTTCTAAGAAGATCTCCTTGTTGCTGTCAAACTGTTCAAACTCGCGGTTGCTGCGTTGGATATCCGCTTCATCATCACCCGTGAACCACGTGCGCTCACCTTCGTTGATTTCATCCTTGAGCTGGGCAAAGAGCTGTGCATAATCAATCGGGGTTCGGGTATCGATGATGCCTTCGGTGCGGATGCAGAGATAACGGCGGGAACCCGACGGGTCGGTCAACGGCGTAGGCTCGTTGGTAGTCGCGATAAAGGCGGAGAGTCGGGGGGTCTCACGGATATTTGCGGAATAGAGCTGGCGGAGCATCGAGGAGGTTTTCTGTAAGATCAGCTTCAGAAAGGCCTGCTGCCGCTTGGTAATCGAGTCGAACTCGTCGATATTGATTAGGGCGAATCTCGACAGGGAGCGCTCGGCATCGTTCTTGTTGGCAAAGTCGATCCTGTCAGTGTAGTACATCCGCAGTTCTTCGGGAAGGATGAGTTTGCAGAACGTGGATTTGCCGTCACCTTGTGCGCCGATTAACAAGGGTACGAGGGCGTTACCGTGGATTTTGTTCTGGCCCATCCACTGGCTCACCATCGCCAGCAGCCATGTATGGAAGTATTCAGGCCATACCTTGTTGGCCGTGGGTACTCGCAGGGCCAGTTCGGTGATGCGGTCTTTCCCGTCCCAGACGGGGAGGGTCTGGAGGAATTCCTGTATCGGACTATATTCATTGACGTAGCTCGACTCGACGTATCTTTTGATATCCTTATCCCATGCGATGATTCCCTCGCTGAGGGCTTCGATCGTCATCCGGTTCATCACGGGTTTGGTCAGCGGTGCCCAGTCGAACATGTACTTCCCCTCTTCGACATACTCGTTTTCACCCGTCATCGAGTTTCTACGGAACTTGTATTTCCGTCTGAGGAAGTCGATGAGCAGCGACATCTGGATGGTCGGCTCGGGGATGGAGCAGTCACTGCCCGGTTCGCCGGTGGAATAGACATTGCGGAAGCAACCGCGGACAATCTGACCGTAATCACCGAAGGGTGTGATATGGAGCACTCGTCGCACGGCGAACTCCTCGTCGAGGCCGTTCTTCTGACACTCACGGGCAAGGTGCATCAGGAAGAGGTCCATCTCCTCTTTTCCCTCCATCAGGCTGTTCTGATAACAATACTGGAACTTCAGCACCTTCATCTGTTCTTCGTCGTAATTCGGAAGGGCATGCTTCACGCAGATATCACCGGCGATGGGATGGTTCTTCACCACGGCATCGGTGAGGGATTCTGACGGCTGCGCCATCACCATCGGTTTCACATCTGCATTCAGATAAACCCTGCTATCATCTGATACGCGGCAGCCTCTGTCCACTCGTGGGGATTTCTTCTCTGCCGCCGCACCGAGCTGCGCCTCGTAGTATCTGGCCGCCATATAGTAGGCATGCTGGTGGAAGAACGGGGCATCTTCCATGACAGGAACGGTCCCGTCGGGAAGGGTGAAGGCCACGACGATCTTCATCGATTTCTTACTGCTGCCTTCGAAAACGAGCAGCGTCTGGGGCAGTTTCTTCGCCTCTCTGCGGAGGTGCTCACGGATATCGGCGATCGCGCCCTTGAAAGAGAGAAGTACATAGCCGGTATAGGAGCCATCTTCGCCCTGTCCAAAGCGGACTACGGGCAGTCTTTCGGCATCTTCCAGCGTCGTTTCTGCATGGATATTCGGAATGACTGCAAGTTTATACGACAGGCGGCTACACTGCTTGCCGTACTTCCCGCTCTTGATCAGGGCGTAGAGGTCATCGAGCGGGATCTCTTTTGATTTCCACTCGGATTTGTTGTTGAAATAGTCGAACTTTATTTTCATGTTCTTTTGATTATACTTTTTAGACAGTTCTCAGCTCCTTATTTTACTGAGTATAGCTCTCACTTGGGCAGAGCATATCTTTTACTTTAGCGGAGCATATCTCCGCAAGGCAAAAACAGCAGAATATGAGTTCGAGAGCGATGCTCTGAAGGTT
>Ga0302272_1000055_pt1 | contig 67996 bp, 40 predicted proteins | sample III_Bog_N1_2_FD_198772 | JGI IMG/M metagenome (GOLD analysis project Ga0302272, IMG submission 198772) | Peat permafrost microbial communities from Stordalen Mire near Abisko, Sweden - III_Bog_N1_2 | ecosystem: Environmental > Terrestrial > Soil > Wetlands > Peat | place: Sweden: Abisko...
ATTTGCCAGTTCCAAAAAATACCTTACTTTTGCACCGCAATTGCCCAGATGGCGGAATTGGTAGACGCGCTGGTCTCAAACACCAGTGGATTCACTTCCATGCCGGTTCGATCCCGGCTCTGGGTACGAGTAAAGCCGTATAAATCGTTGATTTATACGGCTTTTTATTTTAATAAGGTGTACTAAAAGTGTACTAAATTAAATAAACATGTGGGGCATGACATTTTTAATTTTATTTAACGAAATCTGAATTGTAATTCCTTTCTTTTCTTTTTATTTACCCTCGTTTTTATTACCTTCGCATATCAAAACTAATAAAGCCAATACGATATGACTCTAAAAGAAGCATGCAATAAACTCCAAAGACCAATAAACGATATCATTCAAAGAGAATGTGAAATAAAAGTACGCGGATTAGAGGAGCGTCTAAAGGCTTTGAATCAAAAGCAGATAATAGCAGCTTTGGATAATGCAAGAATAGAATTGGGAGATGAACTAGAGTCTATGGTTAGACAGTGTTTTAGAATATACGTCGTAGTAGATCAATGGAAAGATTCAAAAAATTTCATGTGGGGAGGTGGGCTTATGGAAGTACTTACATCAGATGAAAAAGGCCAATATATGGCTTTCCCGTCTGAAAGTTGTTACCTTGAAAAATACGAACAACAATCTGACATTTATGATAAGGAACTACCCTATTTATCTTTTATTATCAAAGAAATGGTCCTTTTGAAATTTAGACCAGAAATTAATCTTCTTGAGGATTGGTATGTAGAAAAAGAAACTCCCAAACCAGTATTATCAGATGTTGGGGCAAAAATGAAACAATACCAAAATCTAACTCGAAACTCGCCAAAAATGGAAAATCCATTTTTGGCGAGTTTTAGTGACAACCAATTAGAAATCCTGACTAAATGTCTCACTGAAGCTAAGGTGTTTAGCACGCATATAACAAAGGATATTGTAAAAAATCTCTTTGAGGCTAAATCAGATTTTCTTTTACGTTCGGCTAATAATAAACTTTTAGCTTATTTCTTCGACTTACTAAATTCAGGTAAATACATAGTAAACGAATGGCAAGCTGTTATCAGTAATAATAGACTCATACTAGCACCAATTAAAGATGAATATTTAAATAATCATGATTTAAATGTTGCAACCTACACTTGCAAAGAAGACGCACCTAAAGGATATGAAATCATAGACAAATACATCGATCAACTGAAAGAACATTGAGCATAGATTGAGACCTCAATCAATCTCAACCTTCCAATCCATTTGCTCACTATATCTTTGCTGCCGTTAACGAAAAATAACGGGAGTGCGCACTCCCATTTGTTTAATTCAAATTATTACTCAAATGGATTCAATTTTAGAAAAAAGACTTATTGCTATCGAACAGCAAATGTTCATGAACAAGAATATCCTTAGTTTCGAAGAAGCAAGTATATTTCTTAATCTATCAAAAAGCTACTTATACAAACTCACCTCAGGAGGATTAATCCCCCACTACAAGCCGCAAGGAAAGATGCTCTACTTTGAAAGAGAGCAATTGGAGAACTGGCTACGCCAAAATCCAGTCAAGACTCAGATGCAAATAGCAGAAGAAGCGCAGCGGTATATTCTCAACCACAAAAAGTAGTGGTTATGGAAAATCATGAAGAGCCCAAGACTCCTAAATATTCCAAAAATGAGAGTATTGAACGCTACCTATGCAATAGCTACGAGTTTAGATTCAATACAATTAAAAGCAAATCTGAATTTCGCAAAAAGGGCGATACAGATATTTTCATTCCTGTTTCAACTTACCATATCAATACTTTCAGGCGCGAGTTGGATAGAAGTGGGTTTAATACAACGTCCGATAATGTAAGAACCATTATCTTTAGTGATTTTGCTAAAAAGGTTGATCCATTGAAAGAATACTTCAATAGATTAATTCCAGAGCAAAACGGAGCTATTGAAGCATTGGCTAAAACTGTAATTGTATCGAACCCGGAGAAGTGGACACCCTACCTAACCAAATGGTTAGTGGGTGTTGCTGCAAATGTGCTAGACGATAGTAGATGTTGTAATCACCTTTGTTTGGTGCTAACTGGTTCGCAGGGGAAATTTAAGACATCTTTTCTCGATCATTTATGCCCTCAATGTCTTAAATCATATTTGTTTACAGGGAAAATAGACCCGCAAAGCAAGGACACTCAAACTCTTATAGCCGAGTTTCTATTTATCAACATAGACGATCAGTTAAAAGAGCTCAATAAAAAAGACGAAAATGCCCTCAAAAATTTAATCACTACTCCATCTGTAAAGTACCGCAGACCATACGATATTTATATTGAAGAATATCCGCATACTGCAAGCTTCATGGCCTCTGTTAATGGCTCAGAGTTTCTAACTGATCCGACCGGTTCAAGAAGATTTATTGCATTTGAAGTAGTTGATGTCAATATTAATGAGGCAAATAAAATCAGAATGGATGATGTTTATGCGGAAGTTATGTTTTATTATCGTTCAGGCATCCGCTATTGGTTTGACGATAATGAAATTCAAGAACTGAATTTACATAACAATCGTCATCAAGTACAGACTTTGGAATATGAAATGTTGATTAAAGGATTCATTGTTCCAATTGATTCGGACAATAACGTTGAATACCTAACTAATTCAGATATTCTTAATTACCTTCAAGCTCATACGACCCATACGCTTTCTTCAAAACGATTGGGTGAAGCTCTGATGAGAGCTGGATTTACAAAAGTCTCAAAGAGACTAAATGGAAGTCCGGCATATTGTTATGGAATAATTAAAGTAACTCCAAGCCCTTTTAATCAATAAGGTTTATATATTTCATCTTACTACATTACTACAAAGCAAACTATTCCCTTGAAACAAAAAGATTAAGTGTAGTAAGTAATCAGAAATATATCTGACTACATACTGACTACACTACTACTAATTATCCGGTAGTAGCTACTACAAAACCAATCTTACTACATTTTATATGACTGATATTCTTTAATATAAAGAGTTGTAGTAACGTAGTAAGAAAATAACTGCAAATAATAGAATTAGAATTATGACTTTCAAAGAAGCAAATAAAATAAGTATAAAAGGATATTTAATTAAATTACAAATATTCCCTACCAAAGAGATGGGTTATTATGGCATGTATCGTTGTCCGTTTAGAGACGACAATGACCCAAGCATGAAAGTTGATTACGCCAAAAATCTTTGGTTTGATCACGGTACAGGCATGGGAGGTACGCTCATTGATCTTGTAATGAAGATAGAGCAATGTTCTGAATACGATGCTATCATAACACTCGAGAAAGAACAATACAGTTTTGATTTTTTTTCTTTTCAGGGGAATACATTAGCCACCTCAACTGAGGTTAGCATCAAAAAAATTCAGCCACTCCAAAACAAAGCTTTATTAGATTATGTCTGTATTGAACGAAAGATAAGCGTTGAAATAGCTAAACGATACTTGCAGGAAATCTATTATTCTGTCAAGGATAAATCATATTTTTCAATTGCTTTTAAGAATAATGGGGGAGGCTATGAGCTTCGCAATACTTATTTTAAAAATTGTGTAGCTCCAAAGGAAATAACTACCATTAGAAATTCAGATGAGACTAACGTTGTATGTTTAGTTTTTGAGGGATTTATGGATTTTCTCTCTTATCAAACTTTGAAAAAACAGATAGAACCCATTGATGGTGATGTTATTATTCTTAACTCAACTTCTTTATTAAATCACGTAATAGAGATGCTTCCTGCATATAATCACCTCTCCTGTTTTTTAGACAATGATAATGCAGGATGTCAAGCTTTAGGAATTCTACAAAAAAAATACGGACACCTAATTTTAGATCAATCAATCCACTATAGAGAGTATAACGATTTGAACGATTTTCTCTGTGGCAAAAAAATGAAACAGAAAGAAGATCCTGTCTTTTATAAAAAGAGTACCTCAATGGAATAAATAAAAGTTATTCTGCAATTCAGGATTGAAGAAAACAAAGCTTTAAAATAAATGGTTGTAGCTCTTGATTTGATACAGGAAAAATGAACCAGAAAGGAATATATAATCAACAAAATCAACTGACCTCAAACGGTATGAACACCTAAGCAATCAGGTATTGCAAGGTGAGTAATGGTGTACACCTTTACTTCTTGCCTAAGCCGAGCTTAGGGATATAGTTCTCCCTATGGTCGCACTTAAAAAGAGAAATATGAAAGAGAATAAAACAACCAGAATTCCGGTAAAAATCTCGAATTCAGAGAAAGAAGAAATAAGAGATCGTGCCAAAAAATTAGGAATGACTGTGTCTGCGTATATGAGAACATCAGCCTTAAATCAGAGAATAATTATTAAGACAGACAAAGAGATGGTAAGACAAATTAGATATATAGGCAACAATATTAATCAAATTGCCCATCAATACAATATGCGAGGGGAAAATTTAGATGGTCTTACGATAGCTGATGCTTATATGCAGATGGAAGAATACAAACAATTGCTTCAATTAATTATTGATGAAATAACAAAGAAATGATAGCCAATATTTCATACACATTCGGAGATAATAAAACATTATCAGAAAAGATTTCCTACAATATATCAAAAATCGAAGACGGTAAAGGGGAATATTTATATGATAATTTTTATCAGAATGATATTCATAAGTTATATAATGAGATGGTGGAAGTGGGGGAGATGAACAAACAGGTTTATAAAAAATATTTTGAAGTATCGCTGAATCTAACGCCTGGTGAAGAATTGAATACTGACAAATTTGTAAAAATCGCGAATGAATATATGCTGCGTATGGGATATGGTAACTGTTGTTATGCGATTATTCTTCACAAAGACAGGGAGCATCAACATTTACACATTTTATCTACTACAGTTGACTATGATGGTTTACATGTCAATGATTCTAATACTAGTAGGCGTAGATCGCAAAGTATATCCAGAGAGTTAGAAGTGAAATATAACCTTAAAGAGGTTGAATATAAAAAATTCAACAGTAAAAGCCTCTCAAAAATAAAGAAAAGAGAGTATTATTTTTCAAATGCACTGGATAAAGGATTACGAGATTATAAGTCAAAAACAGAACTCATAGAGCTGCTTTCCGACAATGCAAAACTAATTCAAAACAATCGTTTGTCTAATACCGAATTAGAACTTTTGCTTGGAAAAGATATTTATAATCAAATCGGAAATGTTTTGGAAAAGAACAATCTTTTTGTGAGTTTATATAAAGAAGAACTACTTCAACAACTTGATGTATGCTATAATTCTTCATATAACAAGTATGATTTTCTTGAGAAAGTTCATGCATCTGGTCTATATGTAAGAACACTTGCGGATAAGGATGGAAAACAGAGGCTAACTTATGGACTTCCCAATGCAAATGTATATTTTAAAGAAGATCGTCTTCCACAGAAATATCATTATGCTGCTATTTCAAGCTTTATGACTACCAGAGCAATGTCTACTGATGAGCAAAAAAACGCAATTGCTTCAAAGGCGATTGTAGCATTAAAGAATAGTAACTCATTTGAAAATTATATTTTAGAGCTAGAGAAAATAGGTGTTAATGCCACGCTTCATCAAAATACAGGAGGAATATATGGAATCTCATTTCAATTGAAAGATATTGAAGATGCTGCAATCATAAAGGCAAGTGAAATTACAACCAATCGCGGATTCTCATTTTTCAACATCACTAAGTATTTTAATGGTGAAGCAACCCCATTAAACGATCTTTTAAAAGTTGGAACAGTTGAAAAGTCATTCTCAATGAGTGAAGTAGCGCAAAAAACACATATAAGGAATCAGGTAATACAAACATTACCTTCGGCCCGAAGCACAGAGGATCTTATTGAAAAACTTTCAGAGAAAGGCATATCACTATGGGTGAGAAAAAGTAAATCAGGAGAAATAAAGGGATTCTCTTTTAAAATGAAAGATTGTACTGATGCCATTCCTATTAAAGCCAGGGATATATCCGCTAATTTCGATAAAGAATTATTCAGAGCTGTTCAGGCTCTTCATGCAACTCATGATATTAATCCGGTCAATCGGTTTGCAAATTACGCAGGTCTTATTAATAAAGCTGAACAGGATGATTTCAAGGTGTCTTATATACCAACACCACCACAAGAACTCGTTGAATTTTTAGAGGTAAGTGGAGTGAGTGGAAACTTGCAAAACGATGATGCGACTTTGACTAAAAAGAAAAAGAAGAAAAATAATATCGATTTTGAAAGATGGATGGATTTATAATATTTGATTGAAAAAATTAGGTATTACATATAGCTTTGAGTTGTTTTTTCTGGCGTATCTTTTTTGCTTCTTGTGGGTGGATTGAAACAGTGGTTTTGAAAAAAAACATCAATGTGAAAGAAGGGTTGATTGCAAAAAGTGTGACAGAAAAAAACAACGAAGCGTGGATTGTGCGGAAGCCACAAAAAAGACCGTGCAAGCCATGAGGCACGGATGGTGAGGATTTTTTGTGGCTGGGGATTGTTCCTGCGGAGCTGCCCGTAATTATCTTACAGGCAACTCTTGAAAGCTTAATTTATTGGTTGAGTGATTAATGCCTAATTAAGAATAAAGCATTTGTCACTGTTCAAATCAGTTTCAACTTTCTTAAATTTAGTTTCAATAACAGTACCATCTTTATATCGAACCTTGACAATTTCATTTCTGCCATACGTTCTGCCTACTTTTATAGGTTCAATTTTGCTAGCAACAGGGTGTAGAATGTTTTCAGCATTTTTTCGAATTACATCTAAACCAGTATCTCCGAGCAAATTACTTTTTTGTTTTTTTATTTTTTCATTTGAAGCAAGACTAGTGATTTCTTGTGCAATAACAACTGTTTTTTTTCTATCATTCAAATAAGTATATATATTAAGCTCAAAATTATAAATCAATAAATAATTAATCAACAAACTTTCCGGAACAATATCTTTGATTGATTTTAAGATATTAATATATTTCAGCGCATCTTGAAATTTCTTTTGGGAAATTAGATTATATACTAAATTCGCAAAGATTTCCATATCAAAGTAATCGACTTCAGCTAACCTTTCTTTATTAAAATGAGAAATATATTCAATATGATTCAGTTGATTCTCTCTAACATCTGAAAGATATGCTATAAATTTAAGTGTGTTATATTTGACAGTTTCAGTTAAACCAAAGTTTACATTTTCAAAATTTTCTTTTATGTTCTCAAAAATTTTTAAAGCTGAATCCCAATCACTTTTTGTATTTATTGAATAAACTGCCAAATCATAAATATGTTCTCCTAGTGATTTGTCGCCCAGAATTGTAAGTGAGGGTTTCAGTTTTTGAAATAAACTATCTCTGAAATTTACAAATACGTCAATAGCAATGTTTTTAAATTCATCAAAACTAAAGGCTATAGGCTTCTCCGGATCATTCTCAATTGGATTTATTTTGTCATCGACAATTAAATCAACTAACTGACTATATAATACTTTCCTGTCATTATCATTTGTTGTGATATCTAGCAATGATATATATATTGCTGGCTTTGTATTGTTTTTGGCAAATGAAATAGCGATATTATAATTTGTAACAGCATCTATGATATTAGCATCAAGACTTTGCAATTGTGCTAAATTATAATGTGCAATTGATTTTAATTCATCAATAACCTCTTTTTTTAATTTTTCTCTTTCAAAACCAGTTTCATTAATTATATCATTAAAAATTGAAGTTGCGTCAGTTTTAAAGTTGTCCTTTTCTGATTTAAGACATATACTGCCAAAATTTAGCAAAGCTCTTGCGTATATATCATCTTTATTGCTCTTATCTATAATGAGCTTAAAGCAATGTAGGCTTTCATCAATATTACCCAAAAAATAATATGCCAGACCTCTTAAATTAATACCACGAAAATATAATTTTCTTTCTTCAATAATATCAAAGGAGGTTTGATTTAAATATTTAAGCGTTTTATCAAAGTCAGAGTTCCTATAAGCAGCATAAGCCATATAGTAAAAACAAATTGACTTATCTTCAAAATTAAATTCGTTATCAATTAAGTACCTCTCGAAAATATTCAAAGATTCAATAAAGTTACTTTTATCAAATAGCTCAATTGCAACATTTACTAATCCTTTTTCATCTTCCTCAATCGATTTAATCCATTCTATATTTAAACTTTGCTTTATAATTCTATTTTTAATATGTATATCATCTTCATCATAATTGATAATGCCTGCTAAATAAAGTTTACTTTTGATTCTATCAGAAATTTCATTCCCCTTCTTATAGCCAATTTCAATAATTGAATTTCTTATTTCTTTATCTTTTTTGACTAATTCCCTTATATTATCAATAGGAGGCTTATCATATGTAGTTAAGTACAAATCTGTTACAATTTTATCAATCAAACTGATAGTTAATTCAGAATATTTAGCTGCATCTTCAACTTCAGAACAAACATCCCAAGTAATACGGGGATTTCCATTGGTCCAATAAAAAATTCTGTCTTTTATTTCATCACTTAAAGACAACTTTGATATAAAAATAAATTGTTCAAATTCGGCTCTAGAAAAATCATTCAAATAAATCTTCTGACCAATATTAAAAGGAGAAACTTTTGGGTCTTTAATAATATCCCTTGGTTCAACAACACCTGAAAGTAAATATGTGAGATTATTGAACTCTAAATAGTTTACTCTTGAAGCAAAATAACTACTTCTGATTTGAGAGAATAGCTGGTCGGAGTAATTGGTTTTTGTTAAAGCATCTATTTCGTCTAGGATAATTACTAATTTACCACCCTTTAAAGCTTGTAGTAGTATACGAAGTTCATTTGTATGTTGCTTGTGAGGTGGAGTTTCTATTAATTCATTTCTCCTTTCTTTTATTGTTTTAACTATTGAATTAAATTTCTCTGGGTAAGAATCGATTGCAATGTCTATTATATTTTCAAAACAATTTCTAATATCAGTAAATTCATTTGAAAGATCAATATAAACAAAAGCATCTAATGCTGATTCTAGTTTTCTTTTTGCATTGAGAAGAAGATTGGTTTTACCCATTTGCCTTGAAACTAACACATAGCCTGGTCGACCCATATCCTCAATGATATTTTTAATCTGTTTATCTGCATCCCTTTGAACATATAAATCTGAAGGAATTATTGTATATGGTTTTAATATTTTTGTCATATTATATTTGATTTAATTCACGTTCTGTTTCTTTTAATAACTGTTTCAGAGTAATATCATCTGTTTTACTAACAGTATATATACTACGAAAAAATTTCTTCACGAAGCGAGGTGAACCATTGGCTTTATGAATTAGTTCTGATTTAATCAAAGTATTTAATTTAAAGTTGAACTCTTTTTCAATTAATGTTATCAAAAGCTCAATTTCATTTGTTTCCCAGTTTTCTAAACCAATAAAACTTAAATGTTGGTGAATCTTATGTTGACTCTGCGGTATACTAATTGACGGGTCATTAATCGAAGATAGAACTAATTTTATTTTACTAAGACTGCCAAAGAATGACTTAGAAATAATTAAAGCAAATAATTTTTCAGCAAATTCTTTTTGGCTTTTCTCAGAATCAATTGGAATTTCTTCAATAAAAATTATCAACTCCTTATTTGAATAAAATCTATTTAGAAGATCTATTAATGCCCGATTACACTCGTTGAAACTCTTGGGTTGAATTACAGAATAAACGCCCTCAACTTTTGAGGATATTTCAAATAAAATCTCATTAAAAAAAGAATCAATACTATCTCCAATACAAGGAGATAAATTTATTTGTAAATATTCCTTTTTTGCATAGATAAGATTTCTAACAATCAAATTTGATTTTCCGCAACCCGAAGGACCATACAGCCAAATACCATATTGTTTAAATTTATCATTAAATAATTTATCAAATTGTCTTTCAATGTAATATTTTGCTTTAGAAGCATCGTAATAATCAAATAACACCTCATTAATATTCGGATTCTCAATTAATGAATTTTCAGACTGAGTTTCTATTGGCGAAATATTTACATCTTCAAAAGCATGTGTAGAAGTAAATAGTTCTAAACAAAGACTTAAAGCTGATTCAATTGCAATTTGTTGGTTAATCTTTTTGTTTTCACCTTTATCACCATTTGCAAAGTCACAAATACCTTTTACTAATATCCAATCAATCTTATTGCCACAAGCAGAATAAACACCAGCTCCTTCCATCTCACCTCCTTTTGAATCAGGAAATGTTTTCGTTAATTCATCTCTGCGTTGGATATTGTCCACAAGTTCTTCACCAGATAATAATCTTGTAAAGATTGTTTTTGCTTTAGTACCTCCATTAATAATATGTTCCCAAGTTCTTATATTTTTGAAACGATTGACAAGTAATTGACTCGATTGGGCTTCCATTCCTCTGTGAATTGTATCTTTTTTACCAACTCGCTTTGTGTCATATGGAATTACCGATTCTGCTATCAGGACATCTCCAATTTTCTGTTTCACCTCATCTACTCCAAAAGCAATTCCTATCATAATAACTACTTTTGAATGCAGTTTTTGTAATGCAGTAGAAACTGTCATAATTGAGCTGTCTCTTGATATTGAACCCATAGCACATTGAACATGAGCTATTTTGTAACATCCAAACACACCAAAATAATATGTTAGATTACCATCAAAATGCTTAATTATGCTGTCAAAACCGTATAGTGGGGTTAACTTGTTATGAATTGAATTCGTTTCAATATCAGTTGCACTCACGATTAGAATTAGACTGCCATCAAAAAGATTCTGAATCTTTTCAAGTTCTTCTTCTTTGTAGTTTATTGAATCCATTTATTGCCTATAGAATTTATAATATAACCCTTCAAAAACTATATTTCAATTACCAAAGTAACAACTTCAAGGTTTGCTTCTATGGCTTTAAAGTGTTTGCTGCCACATTTGATTTTGTGGAATTCGGAATTGCGAAACTTTTCAAATTCTTTTTATTTCGGTTCGGCTGCAATTAAATTATCATGTCTGTTGTTGAGACTGTATATTTTTACATCGTTCAATTCGTTTGCTAACAGCTTAGCTTGTTCGATTACCGTTTCGGTGGCTTTGAGTTCCATGTCTGGTGGATAGCCGTGTTTGCGGAGTATCTTTTTGACTGCAATTCTCATTTTGGCTTGCACATTTTCACGGACAGTCCAATCTATGCTTGTGTTGCTCCTAACTGTATCGACTAATTCTCTGGCAATATGTCTTAATACTTCATCACCTAAAACTGCTACTGCACTGTCGTTTACTTCTAAAGCTGAATAAAAGGCGAATTCCCTAAAATCCAATCCTAATTCTTCTCCTTTGCGGTCGGCTGCTTTAATGTCTTTTGCAAGCCGTATCATTTCATCAATTATCTCAGCTGAAGATATCAAGTTGTTTTGGTAATTCCTCACGGCTTGATCTAACATTTCGGAGAATTTTTTTGATTGTACCAGATTTGCTGTTTTCCGTGATTTGATTTCGTCATTCAACAATTTTTTAAGCAATTCAAATGCAAGATTTTTAAGCTGCATTCCTTTTATTTCTGCCATAAATTCATCTGACAGAATAGAAATATCAGGCTTTTTAATACCGGCTGCATCAAAAATATCTACTACTTCGTCTGATACTATGGCATCTGATAAAATTTGCTTTATAGCTGTTTCAATTTCTTCGTCTGATTTACCTCCTTTTGTGCTTTCGGTAACTTTTACAATGCGTGCTTTAATTGCCTGAAACAATCCTACTTCGTCTCGTATTTCAAGCGTGTAGGGGTGTGGTACAGAAATAGCAAATGATTTTGTAAGCGTTGTCACACTATTAATAAAACGGTCTTTTCCATTTTCCAACCCTAGAATAAAGTTAGCTGCCTGAATTGGATAATATAATTTTTGCTTTGGTGATAAGTCAAAGAATGATTTATAATCGAAACCTTTTGGTTGAGATTTATCTGTGGGTTGCTCGGAAAACATTTGAGCGACAATTTCATATTTGCCCATCATTACGGAGGCAGCTTCTTCCTGGTCGAAAGTTGGACTTCCTTTTCCTCCGTTATCTGTGTAAACCGATAAGGCTTTTTTAAGCTCAGTAGCAATGCCAATGTAATCAACAATCAAACCACCCTCTTTGTCCTTATAAACACGGTTTACCCGTGCTATGGCTTGCATCAGGTTATGACCTTGCATTGGTTTGTCAATGTAAAGTGTGTGCAATGCCGGAGCATCGAATCCAGTAAGCCACATATCACGCACAATGGCTAATTTAAGCTTGTCTTTCGGGTCTTTGAGCCTTTCGCCTAATGCTTTACGCTTTTGTTTATTTCTAACATGGGGTTGATAATTCAAAGGGTCGGAAGAAGAGCCAGTCATAACAACTTTTATTGCTCCTTCCGTATCATCATCACTGTGCCAATCGGGTCTAATTTTTATTATTTCATCGTATAAGTCAACACAAATACGGCGGCTCATGCATACTATCATGCCTTTACCATCAAGTATTGCATTTCTTTGTTCAAAGTGCTTTACAATATCGGCTGCAATTAGTTGTAAACGGTGTTCGTTACCTACAATGGCTTCTAATCTTGCCCATTTGGCTTTTAATTGTTGACTACTTGTTATTTCTTCGCCCTCTGTCAGTTCTTCAAATTCTGCATCTACCCGGGGTTTTTCTTCCTCTTTTAGATTAATTTTTGCTAATCTATTTTCGTAGTAAATACGGACAGTTGCGCCATCTTCAACCGCTTGTTGAATGTCGTACACATCAATATAATCGCCAAAAACAGCTTGTGTATTCTTGTCTGTATTTTCAATTGGCGTACCTGTAAAGCCTATAAATGAAGCATTAGGCAAAGCATCACGCATGTGTTTAGCAAAGCCATCCATGAAATCATATTGGCTACGGTGTGCCTCGTCGGCTATTACTACTATATTTCTACGGTCGGATAATTCATCAAACTGACCTTTTATGTTTTTGAATTTGCCATCGGCTAATTCTATTCTCTCTTCAATTTCGGGCAAAAACTTTTGTATTGTTGTAAATACTATACCACCAGAAGAAACACTTAACAGGCGTTTTAAATGGTCTCTGTTTTCGGCTTGTACAGGTGTTTGACGAAGTAAATCTTGACTGGAAGTGAATGTGTCGAAAAGCTGGTCATCTAAATCGTTCCGGTCGGTTAAGACCACTAAAGTAGGGTTATTTAATGCCAAAACTAATTTTCCTGCATAAAACACCATACTCAAACTTTTTCCGCTGCCTTGCGTATGCCAAATAACTCCAGCACGTTGGTCTCCATTTACGGCAGTTGCTTTCCTTGTGGTTTCTACTGCCTTATTGACTGCAAAGTATTGGTGATAGCGTGGTACTATTTTCGTGATTTGGTCTTTGTTTTGGTGGAATACAATGTAATGCCGAATAAGGTCGAGTATTACTTTTTTATTCAGCATACCTTTTGCCATAACTTCCATTTGTGGCATATTTTCATCTGCTACCACATTGCCGTCTATTGATTTCCAAGGCACAAAGAACTGTTTGGGAGCTGAAAGCGAACCATACAGGGCATCCCAACCATCTGAAACGATCAAAAGAGCATTATAATGAAAGAGTGACGGAATAGCTTGTTTGTAGGTTTGTAATTGATTAAACGCTGTTTTAATTGTGGCATTTTCGTCGGCAGCATTTTTAAGTTCAATAACGACTAATGGCAAACCGTTTACAAAAAGGATAATATCAGGACGTTTGTTGACACTACCTTCAATAATTGTAAACTGATTGATAACTAAAAACTCATTGTTTTCGGGGTTTTCGTAATCAACCAACCAAACTTTATCCCCTGCAATTCTATCTCCTTTGCGATATTCAATATCAACACCATCGGTAAGGTATTTATGAAATTGATAATTGTTGTGAAATAAGTTTGGACTATCAGAACGCAAGACTTTACGCAGGGCTTCTTCCTGTGCATCAGCCGGAACGGTGGGATTGATTAATGCAATGGCATTTTGAAGTCTTGACTTCAAAACGACTTCGTTGTATTCTCTTTCTTGTGAATGACCATCAGGTGAAATATCAGCACCATTGAGGTAGTGATAACCCAACTCTATGAATTCTTGAATTACTACTTGCTCAATGTGATTTTCTGATATTACTGCCATTGCCTATAGGGTTAATTCGCTAAATGCTACTTTGATTTTCATGCTCGCTAAACTCACATTATTATATTCGACCTTTTTTTCTCTTTGAAGTTGAGAAACAATAATTGACGGATTTTTTTTATATTTTCGGCTAAATGATAAAATCAGTTCGGCAGGGAAATTTGAATTGCGAAATAACTCGTTTCTTTCTTTTTCTGACAATAACATACGAGCAGCAAAGTCATCAGCTTGCTTTTCTTTTTCATTATCTATTTTTAAATTATCTAAACCATCTATGAAAATGTCTTTTTTTCCATGAAGCAGAATGTGCGCTAATTCGTGATAGAATGAGAACCAAAATGCATTGTAATCTTTCTGACGGTCTGAAATTTGAATTAATGGTTTTGAACTATTTCTAATCCAACGTGTGGCACCATAAATAGGAGCTTTGGAAATACAAGGCGTATAAACTAATGCAATACCACATTCACTACAGATTTGTTGCAGAACATCCATCCAGTTATCAGGGTGTTTGTAACACAAAGTCTGTATTTCGTCAAAACGCTCACGGATTAATTTTTTATCAAATTCAGCGGTTTGTATTTTATCTGCCTGTAATTCGCCTAACCGTAACCATACAGAAATGGCTTGTGGCTCAGCTGTATGATTGAGGTCTATTTTAAAAACTAATAAACTGCCTATGTAAAGAGCTGCCCATTGAGCAGGTGAGGCTATTCTAAAGAATTTCAACAGTCCTTCCGCCACTAATGATTTATCTCTGGTATCAGGCAATAAACGCATTTTTTTCATTGCAGCAATAGGAAATGGCTTTAACCATTCATGGCATTGTTCTAAAAACTCCATTTGCTCAATTGCCAACAGTTCGTCTTGGTAAGCACGTTCTAAATTGAGCCAAAAGTTGGCAGGTACACCCAATACATATTCAAGTTTGGTGGCTGTTTCTTTTGTTATTGGGGCTTTGCCTTTAATCAGTTCGTTGAGTTTGGGGATAGACCTGCCCAGTCGCTCAGCCAATTCGGCTTGCGACATATCTATTTCATCTATTGTTTCTTGGATTGTATCTCCCGGGCAAGATAAGAGTAATTTTTTTGCTTCTAAATCAGTCATGACTGTAGTTTTTTTAATGTGGATCTTCTACTGAAACAATTTTTATGGCTGTAATGAGAAGGAGATTAACGCCTCCATCTTCTGATTTTGGTATTGGGTCTTGGTCAATTTCAAAGATAATACGCCAATTCTCCATAATATCAATTGACCATTCACCAATTCTATCCCCTTTGTAAGGGTGCAAGCGCAAAGCAGGTAGTTTAGAAATGACAGACAAATTATCTGCTTCTTTCAGCTGCGTCATTCGTTGTTTAATCTTCTTAGCCAATACACCGTAAGATTTAAGCATCTCCTTGTCATTGGTAAGGGAATTTTCGAGTCTGTTGTTTTTGTAAACTATTTCCACTGCAAAGATATAAAATTATTTACTAAGTAGGTAAATGATATTTCAATTTTATGAATTATTATACTATTTCAAAGCGTCTGATACTTCTAAATCTCCTGATATGAGTTTGGGTAGAAGGGTGTTGCGTAGCTTAGAAAGACTCTTATTCTCTCTGACATTGATTTCTATTTGTTTAATCATAACGCTAATTATCAAATCAAACTCTTGTGTCAATGATAAATCCCCTAAAGCAATGGAAACGGTGTCAAATGTTATTGTTGTAATTGTATCAAAAACAGCTCCATGAGTATTTTGCTGAAGTATACTTACAGCTTGCTTGAGATTGTAGAAGTTATAGTATTTCCCAATTCCATTCTTGCCATTTATACCATAACATGATTGATTCATTGCCATAGGTTCAGCAATTAATGCTAATTTCCCAACTGTGCCCCGAGCTGTAATAATTGTTGACCATTTGGGCAATATCTTAGTTGAAGAATTTTTAAGCCCCTCATCTGTTATTTTCTCAATTGTATCCACAATTAATATTTGAGATTCATTAGGGATATCCCTGATTGAGAACCATGGAATTTCTCCATCCCAGTATTCTTCTTTTGATCTTTTTGGCGTGCCACCACCTGTTATGTTAATTATTTCAGATAATTTGTAAGTGGACCACCCTTTCGGAATCTTACCTAACTCACTATCCACCATTTCGCCACCTGAAGAGCGGTATGGTTCTTTGTTTTCATTGGGGAAATCAAAGTCGATAAACCACTGTTTGAATAAGGCTTGGGCTAATGCTTCTAATTCTTTGTTGATTTGGTTATTGAGTTCTATCTTATCGTCGAGTGAAGATAGAATTTCGGCAATGGCGGTTTGGGTGGGAAGGTCGGGAGCATTTATAGTAAAATTCTCAATCATTCCCTTTGTAATTGCATTTCTCGTTGCACCGGACGAAGAAAGCATAAGCATGTGTTCTTTGAAAACCGGATTGAGTAAAAAGTATTTTAGAAACTTAGAATCAATTATCTTATTGTCCGGACGAATTATTGCAACATGTTGATTAACGCGAGCAGGTAATAAAACATTTGGAACTTGACAAACCCTTGCAACACTATCACCAGTAATGTTTAATAAAATATCATCTTCTTCTAACGAAACATTGTTTAATTTACGTGCTTGCTCTTCAGAAATATATGCTAAACCATTGTACGAGAATGTAAAGTCAAGAATATTTTGACTTCTGATTAATGCAAATTCACCTGAATCAAGATAGGTATCTCCACCACCTCTCGGAGTTGAACCTGAACCAATTTTTGTGCAGACATCGGCTAATTTATATTCTTTCCAATCACTCATTGTTCTTGCTCTCCATTAATAAAATAAGTGATTTGTGTGTTTTCGAAAGTTGTGTTTAAATCAACAAAAGCTCCTAGACCATACTTAAATTCATATTGTTGATTTGTAAAATCATATAATTTAATTCGATCTTTCTCTCTATTAATATAGCTCCAATACCCTTTAAATTCAATAACCAATATGTTTTCCTCATTAGAATTTCTTCTGTGAAGCAATATATCGGGAATAACGCCATTTGGAAAATTCTCGGTGCGTTTGGGATCTCCCATGTTTCTATTGTATTCACAGTCAAAATTATATTCTAGAAATGAAGACGAACGTAATAAAACATTGAAATACAAACCAAAACGAAATACAACAGCCCGCTCATTAACATGTCTGTTAATAAGATAAAAATCATCAATGTAGAGCTTCTGCAATGCTGAATTAATCATTGTTTTAAGCTCAGTTATTTGTTCGGGTGAAAGTGTCATATTTTAGTTTGCTTGAAAAGCAACTATTGTTGCAATCTTACGATAGTTATCAGTTGTATTCAACCTTATTAATTCTTTAGCCATGCCATTATTTTCGTAAGCAATTTCGGCAATATCAAATGGCAGATTAAAGATTCTGCAAAAATGATTTTTAATCATTTGCAATGTCATTACTTTAAAATACTGTTCATCGCTATTAATTACATTATTTTCTATCCAGATTTCGGAAATAAAACCTTCGGAATAAATGAGAACTAACTCTGATTGAAAATTAGGATCTAACAATAACTGTTGACCATATTCCGGATTTAATTCAATTCTGATTTTCATAATTTATTCTTCAATTTTATCTTTTTTGGCTCTATTAAAATAACGCAAAACTAATTGTGCGTTTGCCCTTTCAGTCAGCCCACCTTTTGAGTAAGGATAAATATGGTCCACTTCAGCATCTTCTATGGCTAGGATTTTTTGTTTAGATATTGCACAATATGGATTTTCATCATATAATTCTTGCTTGATAGCAAACGGAAAATTTCTTTGATTGTAATGTGAATCTCCAATTACACGCTCTAACATATCCATGTAAATGCGGAATCTTTTGCGAAGGTATTCAGTATCAGAAGTGCTTAGTGTTATCATTTCCTGAAATGTTCTATCACAAATCATAAGATTTAAGAGTTCTTCCCTTATGGCATCGGCTTTTGAAAGTACATCACTTTTTGAGTAATTTGCAAAACCTACCATTTGTAAATCGAATAAACCCATATTAATCTGGCCAGCAGCCCAATTTCCAGGCTCTCCTTCATTCAGACTTGGCATATATCTCCTGAAAGCGGTATCGCCAAAAACAATTTTTACCAAATCCAAACAATGCTCGAAACGTGCTTTATATTCTTTGGCCTTTTCGGTTGTCAAGTTACGATTATCTCTAAGTTCTTTATTGCAAAACTGCTTCATTGAAGATTTATAATTGAGATATGATTTCTCGGAAATGGCTAGGAATCGTAATACCATGCCTCTATAAATCATTCGTTTCCTAAAGTTGTCTTTTTTGATTAATTGGTGGAAAGTAGGGTTCTCACTTAAATCTGCCAATAATTGAATATAACTGCCCCGATAAACCGTGTTGCGGATTTCATCTTCATTCAATTTGGTTGAGCCGGTATTTAATCTTTCGAAGATCTCAAATTTTATGTCTGGGTTAGATTCGCGTTTAATGATAATAGAATGTATGGTCGTACTTCTAATTTTCTTTTTTTGCTCTTCATCTAAATCTTTAAATAACTTTCTATTTAGCTCAGGCAACACTTTTAAACTTGAAAGTTTAAAAGGTCTGGCATCAGGAAAGCTGCCTTCGATAAACGACAAAAATGAGGTCAAACGTTGTTGCCCGTCAATTACAGAGAAATTACCATCCATTTCTTCAGCTAAATAAATGACAGGAATCGGAACATCTAACAGAATTGATTCAATAAGTTTACTTGCAATTTGGTCAGTAGCAACAAAATTCCTTTGATATTCAGGTTGTAGCATTAACTCTCCATCGTTTTTCATAGTATGAAATTCGCGAATTGAGAAATCCTTTGCTTGCCAAATAAGTTTCCTTTTGTCGTTTTCTATGTTCAATTCACCATCTTCTTCTTCAATGTGAAGTGAAATTTCCTGTTCTTCTTCCTGTGTTAGATATTGGTCTTCCATAATTTCTTTATCAATAGATTATTTGTTACTATAATTCAATGCCTACTTTCAATAAATTATTCTTTATCCTTTCTTGAAGTTCAATCGATTTTTCGAAATGACCTTTTAAACTTTCTGAGAGAGCTGTTACTTTTTCTTCAAAGGAAATACCATCGTCTTCTACTTCTTCTGTACCAACGTATCTGCCCGGTGTAAGAACATAATTATTGGCTTCTACTTCGGCAAGCGTTGCCGCTTTACAAAATCCCTGAATATCTTCGTAATTACCGCCAATACGTCGCCAGTTGTGATACACTTCTGATATTTTGGCAATGTCTTCGTCTGAAAAAGCTTTGTTTTTCCGACTGGTCATTGAACCTATTTTTCGGGCATCAATGAAAAGGATTTCATTGCTTCTTTCTCTCAGGTTGTGGTTTTGGCGATTACGTGCCAAGAACCATAAACAAGCCGGGATTGTAGTATTGAAGAATAATTGAGTTGGTAAGGCTACCATACAATCAACCAATCCTTCAGTTATCATTAATTTGCGTATTTCGTTTTCTGTACCTGCATTGGTTGTCATTGAACCATTGGCTAATACAATACCTGCTGTGCCTGTAGGACTTAATTTATTGATAAAATGTTGTAACCAACCGTAATTTGCATTTCCTGCTGGTGGTACTCCGTATTTCCAAAGGTGGCTGTCTTGTAGTTGCTCACCGCCCCAATCGGAAACGTTGAAAGGTGGATTTGCAAGTATATAATCCGCTTTTAAGTCTTTGTGTTTATCGTTGTGGAAGGTGTCTCCCAATTCAATTTTAGCATCAATACCCCGAATTGCTAAATTCATTTTAGCCAGTTTGTAGGTGGTGGGATTGCTTTCCTGACCGTAAACAGCAATATCACCAATTTTGCCACCATGTGCTTGTAAAAACTTTTCACTTTGTACAAACATACCACCGCTACCACAACATCCGTCATAAATACGACCGTTGTATGGTTCGAGCATTTCGACTAATAGTTTCACAATGCTTTCAGGTGTGTAGAATTGTCCTCCACGTTTGCCCTCTGCATCTGCAAACATGCCTAAAAAGTATTCATATACACGACCTAAGAGGTCTTTACTGTTGTGTCCGGGTTGATTAAAACCAACATTTCCTACTAAATCCACTAATTCGCCTAAGCGTTTTTTATCCAATGCCGGACGTGCGTAATCTTTTGGCAAAACTCCCTTTAATGAAGGATTGTCTTTTTCTATTGCATCCATTGCATCGTCAATGTCTTTGCCAATGGTGGGTAGTTTCGCTCTTTGGTATTGTAAGAAATTCCAACGAGCTGAAGGTGGAACATAGAAAACATTTTCAGCAAGATATTCGTCTTTATCTTCGGGGTCGGAAAGTTTATCCTCCGTGAGTTTGTCGTATAACTGAACAAAGCTATCTGATATATATTTAAGAAAGATTAAGCCTAATACAATGTGTTTGTATTCAGCTGCATCCATGTTATTACGAAGTTTATCGGCGGTTGCCCAGAGGGTTTTTTCGAGTTCTTGATCCATAGTTTAATTATTGAAGCTCAAAGATAGAGAAAATGAATCATTTTTTTTGCAAATACAATCCGGAATATGTTAGAACTTAAAAAATAGATTAATTTAATTTTGTGGACTGAAATTATTTACATGATAACACCTCGATTAAATCCAATTCATTTATAAGGATATTAAGTAATGGGTTAATCTTAACCATTGATTGAAGATCGGTAGAGAAACAATTATAAATTTGTGATTGATTAGTTTTATTTTTCAATTCTTCAATCATGTAATCAGCAATATCAAGCCCTTTAGCCCTTTGTTCTGGAGTGGCTATGTTTTCAATTAGAACAAACTAAATATAAAATGTAAGGTGCAGTAGTAATACAATTAAAACAATTATATTTGTAACATTTAAAAGATAGAATATTAATCGTTGAATAGGGGTTGTCAAACAGTAGATTAATGCATGTTTATTAAGTTTTAATTCGGTAAGTTCGCAACAATTAATCTGATCTCAATACAATAATAAAATAGACGGAAAATCTATGAATTTTAGAAAGTAAACTATTTAAATATATCTATATGGATACATTATCTGTTTTTGATCCTCAAAATAATGAGGTCTTTTTTGATACAAAATCTATTGGTCTAGCAATAGTAAATTCGGAGTTAAGTTCTAATGCACACGACTTGTTGAAAATTACTTTAAAAAATCCCACTGTAATATTAGAAGGAACAGGTGGAAAAAGGAACTATGTGTTTCTAACAAAAAAATTAGATATACATACAGTCAATGTGATATTTAAAGACAGCATTTGGTATGCCGAAGGTTTGAATGTTGAAATGAGAAGAGAAGAATTAGTTGAATTAAACAATAGAAGTAAAGTCATATATAAAAGGCTTGGATAACTATTCTATTTCTAAAACAGTCTACGAACATGGTTGTCCAATACGCATCCGACTTACATTTGGAATTTAGTGAAAACAAAGCTTTTCTAAACGAAAATCCACTACAAGTAATGGGAGACGTTTTGTTGTTGGCAGGAGATATTGTTCCATTTAAATTGTTGGATCAGCATAAAGACTTCTTTAGTTTTCTTTCCGATAGTTTTGCTACGACCTATTGGATACCTGGTAATCACGAATATTATCACTTTAATATTGCAACAAAATGCGGTGCTCTGAATGAAAAAATACGAAGTAATATATTTTTGGTAAATAATACTTCAATAATACACGATGATGTAAAGCTTATTTTTTCAACATTATGGAGTAAGATTAGTCCAACTAAGGAATTGCAGATACAAAGAGCCATGAATGATTTTCATGTCATCAAATATCGAGGCTATCCACTTTCAATAGTGCAGTTTAATCAATTACATGAAGATTGTTTAGCATTTCTTGAAAAGGAGTTGGCATTGGAAACGGCTACTAAAAATGTAGTAGTTACGCACCATGTACCTACTTATAAAAATTACCCTGAAAAATATAAAGACAGTATTATAAACGAAGCATTTGCTGTAGAGTTGTTTGATTTAATTGAGTCTACTGCGCCTGATTATTGGATTTACGGTCATACACATGGTAATACGCCTGATTTTAAAATAGGAAAAACTCGACTGCTGACTAATCAATTAGGTTATGTGAAGTATGGAGAACAGTTAGACTTTAGGGGTGATAGAAATTTTATATTGTGATTTATTATCTTGAATGGACGTTTGACAAAGTTGTGTTGAGACAATAACAAGAAAATATCGTGAAAGGGTCAGCTTCTAAATTGACCACCTATTGTCACAGCCACATTGAAGCTATAAAAATTTTATACTTAAATCTTGCAGAGAATAAACTTTATATGATTATGAAAAAATTAAAAGTACCAATTGGTTGGGAAGGCAAGAATTATTGCGCTGGTATTGGGGGAATAAATGGAGTAGTAGTGGCTACTCATAAAACACTTGAAGGGGTAAAAAAAGCATTTGAATTTTCATTAAAACTTCATATTGAAAGTTGGATCGCAGATGGTGATGATATTCCTGAATATATTCGACAAGGAGATTATAAAATTGAATATGAAATGAAGAAAAGTTCTCCATCTTAAAAAAAATGTACACTCTTCGGACTGATCTTTTCTTTTCTGACTAATAAAGATTTATGCTTAAATAAGCTCTCTCCCAAACTTTTTGACTTGACATGTATATTCTATAATTTTTCATATAAAAGGGGACAAAATCGGGTGATTAGTCCCTCTTTTAGTCTCAATATTTTATAAAGGACTGATTATAAGTTTGAATTTAGAGAATAATCTGAAAAATATGTGCTGTTGCTATTAAAAAACTGATTTCTATTGTAGACAATTATTCAGATTTAAAAATCACCTCAAAAGGTTCATTCAAAAATTCAGGGTAAGAAAGCCCTTCTTCTATACAAGTTCTTTTGTGAAACTGCATAGCTTCTATCATATTCTTTTTTGCGGTTTCCGAGCTATCACCCATTCCTGTATATGGTTGATCGATGCAATATACGCCATAACCACCATCTATTGCTTGTTCGATTGTTGCTTCAATTATTTTCATTTGATAAGTGTTTTGTAGTTTATAAAGAGAGGCTTTTTCAAAGTTCGATTTTATAACACGACTATTGTTGTTTCTGATCATAAAGATAAAATATTTATTTTAAATAGATCTCATGTCTTCAGAAAAGTCTAATGCATGACCAATTGAGAAAGAAATCAAGAGTGAATTTCAAAAGAAAGAATGTTGAGTATGAAAATTCAATAATCAGATTCGTTGTAGTTTTAATTAATCTTTTGATATTATTCTAACTGATTTTAAATTAAGTAAGCGGAAGAATATAATGTCGTATTTTTAGAAAGGAATGGAACGCTGATTTTACGGATTGAGCGGATAAAAACGGATGATAATTAAACGAATCTAAAACTGATTTTAGTCATGCAAGCATGACAGATAAAACCATAAACTATTGAAAATTATTCCGACTAGTCGGAATTAAAATCCGTATAAAGATCCGCTATATCAGCGTTTATCCGCGTTCTAATCTTTTTTCATTTTTAGATTTAATTATACGACATTATATTTATCCAGGTACTTACATCAAAAAAAAGGATTAAATAAAGTAAATAGTCCCTTGTATTTTTATTGCACAAATTATAAATGAAATTTGTGGAGATATAGGGATGAATATAAAACCCAAAACATAAAGATCGGGGATTTAAATTATAATTTTGATGTAAGTTTAAAACAAATCAACGGAGGTAAATTATAATTAATTATTCTTTATTTTCTCCAACTTCGACTGCTCAAAAACACTCTTCTTTAAGCATTTTTTTCATCTAAGAAACTCAATGTCCTAAAAATATATTATTGTTGAATTTTAAGTATTTAAAATATAGCTAATTATAAAATGGTCTGTCCTAAATTATTTTTATCGAAAATTATAACGTTTTATTAAAAAACAATTAACTTAGCTGCGAAAAATATGTGTTTTATATAATTATTTTAAATAATTAAACTGCATTACCAGTTGTTAATCGTTGCTTATGAAAAAAAATACCATTTTCTTAATATCATTTTTTGTAACATTAAGTTTAATCGCCCAAAATTCCCAAACCCTCACTACTGGGCGTAATGCCTACCGGGCAGCCGATCAACTGGTAAAACAACAAGTCGCATTTAAAGACCCCGGCAGTTCAGGTAAAAATCTAAACTGGGATTTCAGCACCTTGCAACCCATCAACGAGAACTATACGCTCAACTATTTTATCCCCGACTCCACCCGTATGACCCGCCTGTGCGGACAGGAACACAATACCCGCTATTATTTCCGTCAACAGCAAGATAGTTTGCAAGCTGTGGGCTACGAGAATTCCACTACTTATATGGAATACACTGCACCCGAACTACGCATGCACTTCCCCTTTGTATATGGTGATACCCTGTTCGGCTATTTTACTGGCAAAGGAGAATATTGCCACCGGATACCGTTAGTAATAAAAGGTTATACCCGCATTATGGCGGATGCCGAGGGAGAACTAAAGCTTCCCGAATTTACGACAGTGAAAAATGCCCTACGTGTGCGCACCCTGCGCCATTATACCGAAACCGGTAAAGACAGCGTAGAAATGACCCTTGATATCTATTCCTGGTATGCAGCGGGCATTCGCTATCCGGTTTTTGAAAGTATCAAAACCTCCCTGAGCCGAAAAGACGATAAGAAAGATGAAAAAGGCGAAAGTATGAAAGATACTACAGTCTTTTCTACTTCGTTTTTCTACCCACCTGAATTGCAAACTTCGCAAGTGCAAACAGACTCCGTCCCTACTGAAAATAAGAATGCTCCAACAGGTGCGGCCGCCGTATTTACAGAAGCTAAGTTAATGCCAAATCCCGTAGTGGATAATCTGTATATCAACTTTAAACTAATCCGTTCAGCTAAAGTTTGGTTTACAGTACATAATAATATCGGTATACCCCTTTGCCAAACCACTCCCGAAAGTTTGGATGAAGGCAATCATAGCAATACCGTACGCATGAGCGGCATGATACCGGGTGTATATTCACTCTATGTACATGTGGATGATATGGAGATGAGATTAAATGTGGTGAAGAAATAACCGATTCTATGTCCAAAACTTTATAGAGAATTACAAACACAACCCTTTTAAATATTTATCAATATGATGATTCAGAAATATTCATTACTTCAAAAACTGAAATACATACAGCTAATAATAGTTTTGTGCAGTTTTGCATATACAAATATATACGGTCAAGATAAGGTTATTGCGCCAGCCCCAAATGCTGCTGAAATAGGTCGATTTGGTGCTGTACCTGTAGGATTGTTTACTGGAAGTATGCAGTATGAAGTTCCTATTTATGAATTAAAAAACTCAAATCTTTCATTGCCAATATCACTAAAATATAGTTCCAATGGTTTTCAAGTTGACAAGGTAGCCTCAACTGTTGGCTATGATTGGAGCTTAAATGCCGGCGGGGTAATAAATTGTTATGGAAAAGGACATCTCGATGATTTTGCTCCAAGAGACAATAGATCCTATGAATTTTTGAATGCAACTGATAAATATGCATTTTGCAACAACTATGATGCTCCTGATTTATTCACATATTCTATTCCTGGTTATAGTGGTAGTTTCTTTGTTGATGATGATGGAAAACCAAGGTCGGTAGTATATAATGACTTATCAATTACATACGACTCCCAGAATCATAAGTTTACAATAGTAACATCAGATGGCGTTAAATATATTTTTGCAGATGCTTGTTTGTATGTTAATAATAGTGCTTCTTGGTATCTTAGTTCTATCATTCATCCAGCAGGAGATACAATATCTTTTACATACTCAGATGCAAATACCTATGCTGATGATTTTTTGTGGAGAGAGGTTTATCTTAGTTTTGATGACCCAGTAAATGGGTCGCAACAATCTATGGATGAAGTTATTACACAACGTTTCAAATCTGAAAAATATCTCGAACGAATAGATTTTAGTGGTGTAGGTTCTGTTGTCTTTACAAACTCATACAATCGTTTAGATTCACGTCAAGATCCGAAAATTGATATGATTACCGTTCTTGATTCAAGAGGTACTACCATAAAGAGTTTTGAGCTAAACTATCTTTTTCCACAGAGGAATGATCAATTTGACATTAAGGCTTTATATTTTTATCCTGATCCACAAAATCATTATCAATATAGAATGTTCTTGAATGACGTTAAAGTTTATGATAAAAATAAAAGTGAGTACTATTCTTATGCCTTCAAGTATAATAATCTGGATATATTACCATCTCGTTTTTGCTATTCAAAGGATCATTGGGGTTATTTTAACGGGAAACCGAATACAGATATTTTTAATCTTAATGAATTTAAATGGCTTTCAGATTATGATTTTAATAAGCTAAAAGACTGTGTCAATTACCAAAAGACTTACGCGAACCACTGTGATAGATCGGCGGATGCATCTTTTTCTCAAAACGGCATGTTAAACCAAATTTCTTATCCTACTGGAGGATATTCGAAAATTTATTATGAAGCACATCGAGACGAATCTAATAACGTTGTTGGAGGTTGCAGGGTTAGCCGTGTGGAAACATATTCCACTAAAGAGAATATGCCTGAAGTGAAAGTCTATAAATATCCTTCAGTAGTAACCGGTGGTCAGAATCACCTGTATTTTATGTCTAGTGATTTCCTTTTTTCTAGGACCCGTGATTGTGCATGTACCTTTGAATCATATAGATGGATTCGGTTATCTCCAGACTCATATATAGATAATAGTATCGGTAATTATCATCTATGTTACAATAAAGTTGAAATTCTTCATGGGGAAAATGCAGAAAACGGATCTGAATTGCATGAATTTATGGCTAGTCCAAAATCAGATTTAAGAGTTATCCAGGGGGGGGTGGTTTACCCAATTATAAAATCGAACAACGACCTTTTTAATGGCACTCCTATTCGTGATGTTTTTAAGAAGGGAAATACCACACAGAAAGAAGTAATATATAATTACGATTTTTCCTCAAGCAACAATAGTAAAACATTAGTATGTTATGATGTATATAAAAGACCTAATGATGTAAAAGTTGAGAGAGGGAGTTGTGGATGTGCATCTTTAACCTCAGAAGAGCAAGTCCAATACTATAATGTGACACAATATAATTTATATTCAAAGTTTCCTTATTTAATATCAAAGCGCGAGACAATTTTTGAGGAAAACTCGGACTCTTTAACGACGGAAACATTTTATGAATATTGCGATGAACCGTATACAAACACTAAATCTATTACCACCAAAAGGAGTAATGGTAAGGATATTAAGATAGTCTACAAATACCCTTTTGACAACGGATCTCAAAACCCTTTCAATGAAATGTTGTCAGATCATGTTTTATCTCCTGTTATCGAACAGCAGGAATATGTTTATAATGGTGCGAATCAGCCCTTGTTAAAATCAGTTTTATCCAAAGATTTTAATAAAATTAGAACGGGACTATTTCTTCCTGTCCAAGTTCTTCAGTTGGAAAATAAGCAACCGCTTAGTTCTGACAGTTATACAACTTATGCCAATAATTTAATAACAAGAGGAGACTATTTTGGTATTTCAGCACAAATAAAATATGATACAAACGGTAATATCTTATCAATAAAAGAGAAAAATGGGATAACAACATCGTATCTATGGGCATATAATAAGCAATATCCGGTAGTGAAAATTGAAGGAATCAGTTATGATGATTTAGTAAATAATTATTACCCGCAAAGTAATATTGATGCTCTGGCAAACACCACGAATCCGACAACAGATAAGCTTAATGCTATTCGAACTGCTTTAGCAAATACGATCGCCCTGGTAACCACTTACACGTATTTACCGCTGATAGGTATAATAACAGCTACCGATCCCCGTGGAGTAACCACCAATTATACTTATGATACCTTTGGACGATTGCAGTTAGTAAAAGATGACACGGGTTATGTACGGCAAGCCTATGAATATTACTATAAAAAATAAAAAAACACTTGTCAATCACCTATTAACTGTCTGCAATGTATAATGAATAAGATGCAAATCAACTGTCATTCACATTGAATTGATTCCCGAATTCTGAATTGTCTTACGATTTAAAAGAAATATATATTATGAAATATACACGATATATTCTGGCATTAACATTTATTTTATTTTTACAATTAGAAAAAATCTATTCTCAGTGTACTCCTCCTCAGGGTTATAGCGTATCAGTTTGTAAAGGATCACAAGCTACTTTAACTGCAGTATCGAACGCTTCTATAAGCGGACATAGGTGGTACGCCAGCTCAGCTGGTGGCACCTGTTTTACAAGTGGTGTCAAAGTGTTAAACTCTCCCATGCCCTACGTAACCACTTATATAACGACATGCAATACCACCACCACATATTATGTTGCCAGTGTTTGCAATGGTGTCGAAAGTGCTCGTACTGCCGTTACAGTTACCGTTAATCCGGTACCGACCGTAGGTATCACCACCCTCAATGGCAATCGGCTAAGTGTATGTTCTCTCAATACGGGAAGCGGTAAATTTACATTGACAGCCACTTCCGGTTCTAGCTATCGTTGGAAGTTTGGGACAAATTTTATTTCGAATGCTACCACTCAAACCTATAATCCTACCGAGTCGGGAACCTATACCGTACTCGTTGGGACAAGTTGCGGAGAAATCGAATCATCGGCACTGCCTGTTACCGTAGTACCTGCCACTACTCTTACCGCAAGTATCAGCGGTTCGGATAATTTTTGTTCTGGAACTACAGCTACTTATACGGCTTCTGTACCCGGTGCACTCACTTCGAGCGTTAATTATCAGTGGTATCTCAATGACAATGCGGTAGGAACTAGCAGCTCCACCTATAGTTCGTCGAGTATTGCTCAGGGTGACAGAATCAAGTGTACTGTAAGTCTTAACAGCGGTATTTGCGCCACACCATCATCTGTAACATCCAATGTGATGACCATTACGGTAAACAGCATACCTGCTGCTCCTCTAGTAACCGGATCTACTTCCAACTGCGGGACACAGTCACTAACCTTAACCGCGTGGACTTCACCCGGAACGGGCATAACCCTGCATTGGTACACTTCCCCAACGGGTTCTTCAGAAGACGATAGCTATACTGTCAGATTAACATCCCCAACTTATGTAACGACAATGACCAAATCGTTTTCGGCAACCACCACCTACTATGTGGCAGCATCCAATGCCTGCGGTACCAGTGCTCGTACTGCCGTTACAGCTACCGTTAATCCGGCACCGGCCGTAGGTATAGGCACCAATGGCAATCCGTTAAATGTATGTTCGCTCAATACGGGAACAGAGAGCGGTAAATTTACATTGACAGCCACTCCTGGATCTAGTTATCAATGGAAAAAGGGAGGAATTCCCATCACCACCGGAGGTAGCTCTCAGACTTACAACCCCACCCAAACGGGAAGCTATAGCGTGGCTGTGGGAACTCCCTGCGGTACCGTCGAACCTTCGATATCTGTTACCGTAGTTCCTGCCACCAACCTTGCAGTAAGCATCAGCGGTTCGGATAATTTTTGTTCCGGAACAACAGCCACTTATACGGCTTCCGTACCCGGTGTACCCACTTCGAGTGTCAATTATCAGTGGTATCTCAATGACAATGCGGTAGGAACTAGCAGCTCCACCTATAGCTCATCGAGTATCGCTCAGGGTGACAAAATCAAGTGTACTGTAAGTCTTAACGGCAGTAGCGTTTGCGCCACACCATCATCAGTAACCTCCAATGTGATGACCATCACGGTAAATAGTATTCCGGCTGCTCCTTTTGTGGGCGGAGCAACTTCCAACTGCGGAACACAATCACTCAGCTTATCCGCGTGGACTTTACCCTCCGGAACGGGCATAACCCTGCATTGGTATACATCCCCAACGGGTTCTACAGAAGACAATAGCTATACTGTCACATCAACATCCCCAACTTATGTAACGACAATGACCAAATCGTTTTCGGCAACCACCACCTACTATGTGGCAGCATCCAATGCCTGCGGTACCAGTGCTCGTACTGCCGTTACAGCTACCGTTAATCCGGCACCGGCCGTAGGTATAGGCACCAATGGCAATCCGTTAAATGTATGTTCGCTCAATACGGGAACAGAGAGCGGTAAATTTACATTGACAGCCACTCCTGGATCTAGTTATCAATGGAAAAAGGGAGGAATTCCCATCACCACCGGAGGTAGCTCTCAGACTTACAACCCCACCCAAACGGGAAGCTATAGCGTGGCTGTGGGAACTCCCTGCGGTACCGTCGAACCTTCGATATCTGTTACTGTAACAGCTTCCACCACGCTTACGGCCAGTATTAGCGGTCCAGATTCCATTATTTGGGGTACTTCGACGACTTATAGCGCTAGCGTTCCTTCTGCCTTAATCTCACAGGTGAACTATCAGTGGTATGTTAATGACAGTGCGATAGGAACCAATAGCTCCACTTATAGTTCATCCGGATTTAATCGTGGGGATAAGATAAAATGCGTTGTAAGTTCCTCGGGTGGCGGATCATGTATATCTCCTGATAACGTTGTTTCCAATGAAAAAACATTAATTGTGAATAAACCTCCAATGGTTCATGTCGGTGCAAATCAAACCATTTATTTGCCGACACAAGAGGCTGATTTGTTGGGCTCTGCTTCTGATGCAGATGGAAGCATTCAGTCTTACACCTGGAGCCAGGTGTCTGGACCTACAGTGACCTTAACAAATGCTACCTCACCCGTTATGACAGTTGAGGATCTTACCGAAGGAACTTATGTCTTTAAACTTACTGTGGTTGATAACGAAAACATGTCGGCTTCCGATAATGTCACTCTGACGGTAGCTGCTCCCACTTCAGCATTCGATTATAACTTTATAAGAACCACTACACTTTTGATTCCTGGGCAAGAAAGACTTTCGGAATTAACAACTCTGTCGGAGCAAAGTAAGAATGTTACCATTCAGTATTTCGATGGGCTGGGAAGGCTCTCGCAAACCGTACAACGAGGCATTACCCCATCGGGAGCCGATTTGGTAACAGGAATCATGTACGACTCTTTCGGGCGCGATTCGCTCCAATGGCTGCCGGCAGTAGCCGCGGGCAACAACGGGGCTTATTACCCCAACTTTGCAACTCAGGCAGTAAGCAGCAATGGAGATACCAAACCTTATAGTCGTACAGAGTATGAGCTATCACCGCTCAACCGTGTGACCGGGCGGTATGGTGCAGGCAAGGATTGGTACGATGCCAGTAAAAAAGTCAATACATTGTACCAAACAAACGATGCCAACGAAGTGGTTTATTTCTCTGTGGAGAACAATCAACTGAAACAAAATGGAAACTATGACCCCGGTACCCTCTATAAAACAGTTGTTACCGACGAAGATGGTAAACCTTCTACCGAATACAAGGATAAACAGGGACAGGTAGTAATGAAACGAAACGAAGAAGGAGGGCAACATGTAGATACTTATTTTGTTTATAATGATCTTGGACAGTTGAGTTATGTGATACCACCAAAAGCAGTGGATGAACTAATCGATTTTAGCGATGACAATGCCATTATGAAACAGTATTGCTACTTGTATAAATATGATGAACGGGGAAACAATATACAGAAACGGTTACCCGGATGCGACTACATCTATATGGTGTACGACGGGACTTATCGTCTCGTGCTCTCGCAGGATGGGACCCAGCGGACAAAGAAACAGCAAGATAAGAAGCAATGGACAGCTACTAAATATGATGCCTTAGGAAGAGTGATTTTCACAGGTATCACCTATGTTGATAGCACCAAAACAGTGCAAACATTGAATGCCGATTATAGTAGCTTACTAATTACCGAGAGTTATATAAATGGCACAGGTTATTCCAATCAGTTCTTTAATGATGCAATTCCTTTGACTGTAAATTACTATGACAGCAATGACTTTATTAACTTATTGACTGTAGATGCCGATAAATCCAGTCTTCACTTTGTTACTTTAGATGGATATGATGGACAATTCAGTTCAGCTAAAGGCTTGCTCACCGGTACACGGGTGTATCGCTTAAACGACCCAACAAAGTTTGAAACAACAGCTCTCTATTACGATAAATACGGACGGGTGGTACAAACACGTGCAAGTAATCACCTGGGAGGGTACGACCTGGTGTATAATAAACTTGATTTCAGAGGAAAAGTTTTGAAAATGCGAAAGGAACACAATATCTCCAATCAGGCGGTTATACCCGAAGTTTACAGGTATGCATACGACAAAGCTGAATGGCTACTATTAACCCGATATAAACTGGGGGCGAATGATACTATAACACTTGCTGCAAATTCGTATGATGAGCTGGGAAGACTGTATTCTAAGAACTTAGGAGGAGTGGATACTACCACTTATAGTTATAACGTGCGTAGCTGGACAAAAGATATAACAGGTAGCCGATTTAGCGAGAACTTGTATTATAATGTTAACACCGTAGGTTTGCCTAACTTTACACCCGCCTACAACGGCAATATAGCCGGTATGCGGTGGAGCGTTGCAAACGAAAGTGGAAACCGAGCCTATAGCTTCACATACGATGGATTAAACCGGCTAACCGATGCAAACTATACCGGATTTAACGGTGGGGTGATAAATGGTACACAAAATAGGTACGATGAACATATGGGATTTGATAAAATGGGAAACTTCGACACACTGACTCGCAACGAAAATGGAACCCCACTCAATAATCTTAGCTTTGCCTATATCGGAAATCAAATGAAGAAAGTGGATAATTCAATTTCTCCTTTTATTCCGTATGGATCCGAGGCATTTAATGACAAACGTCAAATAGATACCGAATATAAATATGATAAAAATGGTAGCATCACCTACGATGCTAACAACGGTATTAGTACAATTCAATATAATATATTAAATTTGCCCGATCAGATTCAATTTACCGAAGGACATAAGAATCTGTATACTTATGATGCAGCTGGCAAGAAGTTGGAAGCCGTGAACTATACGGTTAGCGACATTGTAAACGTACCAATGGATACTATTACCGTACTGCCTAGCCCATCGCGTTATACCAAGTTAACTACGGATTATGTGGATAACATGATTTATGAAAATGGTTCTTTGAAAGAGATATTATTGCCCGAAGGATATTACAAGGGAGGAATATATTATTACTATCTGAAAGATCACTTAGGTGATACACGTGTAGTTATAAACAGTAGTGGTTCGGTAATAGAGAAGAGTCATTATTACCCAAGTGGCATGCGTTTCTTCCCTGAAAGCACCAGCGACAGTAGTGCCTTGGCTTACCGTTACAATGGCAAGGAACTGGAAGCCATGAATGGACTAAACCAGTATGATTATGGGGCAAGGCGTAGAGGGGCGGGATTACCTGTATGGACTGCTGTAGATCCACTGGCGGAGAAACATTATAATATTTCACCGTATGCGTATTGTGGAAATAATCCTGTGAATGCATTTGATCCAGATGGTCGAGATGAATTTCTATTAACTTGGCTTCCTAAAGGAGATGCCGTTGGACACTCGGCTATTGCTATTCAAGAACGTGATTCAAAAGGAAATGCTACAGGAAATCTGATTCTCCGTCATTTATGGCCAGAAGGAGGTAGTGCTGAAGTAGGGAAAAGTAAAGATGCTGATTATAGATATGAAGTCATTGCTGGGTCAGATTTAGCGTCATTTAATGGCGGTGAAGGTAGAGGCGCTGATGGAATTATTAAAATAGGCGGTGATGCACATCAAGATAATGTAATGTCAGCATCATTAGACTTAGATGAAAAAAACAACTCAAAATATGAAATGCCTAATAATGATTGTGCAACTTATACAAAAGGAGCCGTTGAGTCTGTTGGAATTAATGGTTCAACTCCTTCAACCGTTAAAGTTGAAGGAGCAACAAGTGGTATTACTTATAAATCTGTAGACGCTACGACACCTGGATCAGTTCATAATGCTGTAGCAAAAAGTGGAGACAAAAGAGTAGAGGTGCTTAAGTCTTTACCAGAGGGGAATGGTAATCCAAACATTGTAATTAAAGCCCCTGACAAAGAAATAATAAAATATTTTAAAAATTCTAACTAATTGAAAATATGAAAAATTCAAATATAAGACTTATTCTAATTTGTATTATAGAAATTGTTTTTTCAATAAGTTGCAGTCCTCAATATAACGAGAAAATGCAAATGGATATGGAAGTATATTATGTTCTCAAAGATTCATTTTTTGGAATGGAAAATAAATGTAGAGTTCTAATAAGAATTCCAAAAGAGAATAATGTAACCTATGATACTGGTAAAAATATAATTCTATGTCTAAAAAATGAAAAAGGTATTCTAAATTTCTCTCATATTTTTAATGGGGAAAAAAAAGATAATGAATTTTATCTTAGAACTACAGTAGTAGGAATATTTAAGAATAAAGAAGTATCCTTAGAACCATCTTTTTCTCCAATAAGTATAAAAGAAAATCAGCATGAGACTTTAGATTATATAAAAGGAAAAACAATAGTTTTAGCAATTAGTGTAAAATCAAATAAAAATAAATATATTGAATTTATTGACATGAAGCCAAAGTGTCTTAGAATTGAAGAACCTGTTCGTGTAAAATAAGGGGGTAATGCTCCAGATTTGGCGATAGTCAGTTAACTTTTTTTGATTGCCAGTAGTGAAAAAATAGAAATAAATCGAAGAATGGTGGGTGTAATGCTCGCCATTTTTCCTATATGAACTTATGTAGATCCGTTGGCGGAAGAATCTTATGAGATATCCCCATATGTCTACTGCCACGATAATCCAATAAATAAGATTGACCCAGATGGAAGACAAGAAGCTGCTTTTGAACTGGCATTAAACGCAAATAAATTTCGACGATTTTATAATTATTTGAAATTTACTTTATTGGGAATAGGAGTTGCAGGGACTTCTAATGCAGTGTACAATCATTATGTTGATGGAGATAGATCTAAAGAAGTGTTTAATGCGTTGACAGCTGGTGTTACTACGCAAAATGCAAAAGCAGCGACTCCTGAGCAGCGTAGAGAAGAAAAGAAGAGACAAGAGAGGTCTAATCACGAGGACTCTAATATAGCAAAAAAGCATGCTAAATCAGTTAAAACTAACATCGGAACCCCTGATTCAGGAGGTGGGAGTGAACCTAAAAGGCCATTAGATGAAATGAAAGTTGCAGGTGTCGTATTATTAGGTGTTGGAATTGCAGCAGAACTTCATGATAATATTAAAAAACCAGAACCTATTGAACCAATACCTGTCCCAGAAATGAAGCCAATACCAACTAAGCCCATCGAGATACCTAAAGTGGTACCTTTAACCAACAACTAAAATAACGACAAAAAGAAATGTAATATATGAAAACTAAAATTATTTACAAATTATATTATTATTCTTATATAATAATATATAAGTAAGCGGAAGAATATAATGCCGTATTGTCTAAAAAGAATGGAACGCTGATTTCACGGATTGAGCGGATAAAAACGGATGATAATTAAACGGATTTAAATCTGATTTTAGTCATGCAAGCATGACAGATAAGAGTTTAAACTATTGAAAATCATCTCGACTTGTCGAGATTAAAATCCGTATAAAAATCCGCTCAATCCGTGAAATCAGCGTTCTAATCTTTTTCCATTTCTAGATTTGCTTATACGACATTATATTTATCTAAGTACTTATTCTATTTTTTGCATACTCATTTTTATATGCTTTCCTATTGAAAGGGATATCCAAATACTATACTTATTTGTTATTTATCTTTATAGGATTAATATTAGGTTATATAATTGCAGACAGAGCTCATAGATATTTAAAAAAAATGGAGAAATGAAAAACTCAATGAAATTTATAAACATAATGCTTGTCATAATGACAATCGTATTTTTAAGTTACGCAGTATTTAAAGATGAGTTACTAAAATCGGAGTATTACAACTATTTTAATGTTATTGGAATAATAGTTATACTCTTAGGATTTATAAGTGTTATACTATATTATATCTCAAAAAAGAATAAAAAATAAGTGGTAATGTATCAAACGTGACGATATTCAATTGTTTATTTGATTATCAATAATGAAAATAAAAATTAATCGGAGATTGGTGGGTGTAATGCTCACCATTCTTTATTTATAAACTTATCGCCAAATGGCATAAAATAATTTTAGAAGTTCACTTTACCATCCAGTAAATCTTTCATGCGCTTTTTGGTGAGCATAGAATTAATGATTTTAACAAGGGCGTTTTTCTCGTCTTCGTCAAGCTGATTAATAAGCATTAGTTGCTCGTTCAGTTCATGGTTTTGCATTTCCACCACACTATCCTCACTATCGTTTAAAAGGTTGTCAGCACTCACGGCAAACACTTTCATTAATCGCTGTACAATATCAATAGAGGGCAACAGGTGTCCGTTCTCCATTTTCAATTTTTCATAAACTAGAAACGATTAAAGGAACAAAGGATGTCTAAAGACAAATATCGAACATTTATAATTTTCTATATTATGTCATTAGAACAAAGTAAATATAAAATGTAAGGGACAAAAACCGAACATTCTTATTTGACTATTGTAGATAAATCATAAAGATAATACCCTAAATTAGTGATGATTATAAACATTAAGGGACAAAAACCGAACATATGTAATCTTCTATATTATGTCATTAGAACAGCTTAAGTATTAAAAGTAAGGGACAAAAACCGAACTTTTAAATATGATTATTGTAGATAAATTATAAAGATAAAGTGCTAAATTAATGACAAGTACAAATAATAAGGGACAAAGTCCGAATATTTTCAATCTTACAGAATCAATCACAAGAGAAACATTCATTTAACTAACGGAACAAAAACCGAACATTTTTTTTCTCAGTGGAGCAGTTTAATTGTATGTATAAATAGTTGTAAAACTGATAATTACAAATAATAAGGGACAAAAATCGAACATTTATATGTCTGGTTGTTAATAATTTGTCTAGTTTTGAATCATTAGTACATATAATATTTAGTGGCAAAAAACTGTCGTTTTAGGAAGAAAAACCAATAACTTCAAGATTAGTGAAACTATAATTATAAATAACACGATGTGTATTTAGCTGTATATCATGTTGTCATTTGAATTCAGGGCGAAAATTCCAATATTTAGGGACAAAAACCGAACATTCCTGCGACAAATACTGAACATTTATACTTCTGATTATTAGTTGTTTGTGCAATTAGAATGATTAGTACATGATGTACATACGATATTTAGTGGTAAAAAACAGACATTTTAGGAAGAAAAAACCATTGATTGCGAAATTAGTGAGAGCCTAATTAAATATCCGATACTTAAATAATTCTAAATATAAAGTTGTTACAGTATTGAAACTGTGAATCTGAACATCTAAGGGACAAATACCGAACATCTGAATATTTCTGTTTTATTCCTTTTAATATTAGGCAAAAAACATCTTTGAAGTTGTCCCGAATTAAAGAGCAAGATATATTTTTAATCGTAAAAAAGGTTAGCGAAATTACAGCCAGAAGTTAACAGCCCTGTAATTTGAGTTTAGTTTTCCTTACTTCTTATCTAAATAAAAATATAAATAGATCGTATCTTTTTTAAAAATGAAGTTCTGGCAAACTATTTATTGCATCTTTTTTCAAACTATCTACTGCACGAGTATATTTTTCAGTATGTTTTAGTCCGCTGTGTCCTAACAAACTAGATACAGTCTTAATGTTAGCGCCATTATTCAAGATGTTCACAGCAAACGAATGACGAGCACAATGCCATGTAATGTGTTTGGTTATTCCGGCGCGCTTAGTCCACCTACGTAAAGCTTTCAAACACATAGTGTGACTAGGTAAATGAAAAATATGTTTATCTGCCTTTTCATCCTCTGGTGCTTTTCCAATTAGAGAAATCAGACCTTCATTCAATGGTGTTACTACTCCACTAGATGCACTATGTCCTTTGGTTTTATTTTGCTCAAATGATAGCCGTTTGTTTGAATAATCCACATTTCTATATTCCAAATCAACTACATCACAAAATCGAATACCGGTATATAGACAGAAAATAAAAGCACGCCTTATTTCGGGATTTTCATTGTCGTAATGTGTATTCATCAAAGTCTGTTCTTCCTCTAGGCTCAAAACATCTTTTCTTAGTGTTTGCTCATCAACTTTGCATACAACGCCTACACATGGATTCTTGACCATCACGTCATGCTCTATAGCATAATGAATAACCTTTTTGAAACGTTGAAAGATGCTTTTCGCACCCTCTCCCACACTTCTTGTTTGAAGATATTCCACAAAAAGAGTCATCATATCTTTAGTCAGATATTCGGGTTTGATACTGGTTTTATATTGAGGGTAATTTACTTGTAAAAAATCTTTGAAACGATTCAAGGCAATCTGCATCATCCGAACATCTTTCTTTGTATAGCTGTCGTTATATGCTTGAAAGTAATCCAAAAAATTAATTTGGCGATCTTTTTTTAAACGATAACCATTTAAACTCTCTTTAAGTTCCTGTTCTTTTTCGTGGCGGATCTTAAGAGCCAACTCCAACGTTTCTTTATTTCTTTGTCTTTCAACTGCAGTTTTTGGTTTGTTCAAAATGTATAGATATAAATTTTCTTTACGCCTATTATGCTTTACAGAGAATTTAGGCTTTCCTGCCATCTTCCCACTTTTGTAAATCACTTGATCCCCATTTTCATCCAGTACGGGCATTTCCTCTCTCCCCAAATAGTACTCTAGAAATAAGCTAACTCTACCATCAGAAAGTGTACTCTGTCCCAGCTTCGGATTCTCTTTGGTTTTAATTTCTAATTTCGTCATAATTTCATTCTCTTTGTTTTCCTTTTATTTCCTATCTTACAAAGATAGAAAATACATAATAAGTCAAGGTGTACTAAAAGTGTACTCGATGACAAAACAAAGGTAAAAAAGAGAATTTACACAACAATAGAAAATCACATAAATAACTTATATTTAGGCGCTTATATTCCAATGGTTTCCTTTGATTGCTAGGGGTATATATCGGCTCTGGGTACTTTTAAGGCAAAACCCTAATTGATTTTTAATCAGTTAGGGTTTTTTGTTATCTAAATCTTCCCCGCTAAAGTTTTTAAAATGAATATGCATATCCAGCTGTAGCAGTCAGAAAAGTAGTGGTAGCTACTCCGCTACTGGTTTTGCTTTGCCATACAATGCTCATATTCAAATTGTGTTTCTTTGCAATAACTGCTGATGCTCCTCCTCTCAGATTGAAAATGCTGATTGATTTACTCAGGCTTGAACTTGTATTGTAAGCCAGTCCAAAATTCGTGCGAAGTATTTTCTTCAAAAAAAGTTTGGAAAGATTCAGTGTCGGTCCCCAGGTAACACCACTAATAGCAGCGGCATAGTTGTAGCTAAAGTTAGCACCTGTTGCTACCGTAAAGCCAACATCCTGCAATGTAAGAGTATGTCCTGCGTTGCCATTGAAAAAGCGGGTAACTTCGCCCAACCGTATAATATCTCCTTTTTTATTAGCACTTTCCATATAGTTGCAGTTGAATGAAATCATCTGTACCTGTTTTTTGTCTTGTTGTAAGGTGTAGTTACAATTTAATCCTGCATTCTGCGACAATTGGGTATAGTTTAAGGTATCCAGGTTTTGATACGGAGTTATCTGATTAATTTGTTCGAAACCTGTTCGCAGGAATGTGTATGATTGCTGGTTGGAGTACGAGAGACCTATGTTGAGTTTTTGTGACGGTCGTATGGCTACATTCCCCGAAAGGAGAAGTCGTTGCATCTGGCTCTGCTTGGCATTGTTCAAATCATCTTTTTGTATACCGGCATTTAGGTTGGCTGTTATCTTTCCTTTCAACAAACTTTGAGAAAAGTTGGCGGTGACATTCTCAAAATCGTTGGTGAAATAGTATGCCCCGAGCGTTTGATAACCTGGGTCTACCCGCTCGTAGCTGATACCGATTGCTGATTGCGCGAGACTGTAGCTGAATCCGGCTTTGAGAGCATGATAAATGGCCGTGGAACTGTTAGGGGAACCAACCAGTTGTTTGAAAAATGAAGCATGATTAGTTATTATTGTATCACCCGATAGTCGTAGATCTTTTGTCAGAATGCTGGTGCTGTATTCGAAGTTGACCAAGAAGTTTTTAATTACCGGATAGCTTCCTTCTAAGGCAAATGCGGTTCCCTCCATTGGAGTTATTGCTGCATTTTTATCCATCACCGGAGATGGAATGGAACCTGTGTTGTCTTTAGCGTGGAATACGGAGACCCCGATTTTACGTCCGTTATCGTTGTAGATAACTTTCGTACCCCAGCCTAACCGTTTATAAGAAGGAGTAATCAACGAATCCTCTTTCTGAGCTTTCATAAAACGACCGTACAAAGCCTGCGCCTGCCATTTACCTTTGTTATATTCCACTCCAACTCCGGTATACTGGTATCCACTGAGCGTGTAGGGCGAAAAAGTAGTAGAGAGATCACCCACATGAAAAGTCCAGGCCTTGTACTTTGGATGCAGGGCGAAGCGGTTGAATTTGAATGAAGGATTGGAATATTGCACCTTGCGATTACTGTAGTTAAAAGAAAAAGGCATAGCCATCCCGAACAAAGTCAGGTTGATATTTCCTGTTGTAATCCACGAGAAAGGCTGTGGATTGGTAACGTCTGGTCCCCAATTTTCAGTATAAACAGAGTTGAGTGATATTCCACCGTTGATTAAAAACGGTTTTTGAAACTTACTTTGCAAATTTCCTTTAATATTGCCCAAATCAGGACTGGTTGTATAGGTCTGAGCGAAGAGAGGGGCACTTATTAGACTAAGAAAGAAAAAGATGAATGATAAACTATGAACTTTAATAAACTTTGAACTATGAACTATGAATGATAAACTATAAGTATATGTGGTTAGTGTGAAATGCAAACATCTTGCAAACGAACTCTCATTATCCAACTGGTTTAAGAAACCCGATGTAGCAGATCCCCTTGTGCAACAGGTATCGTGATTACGTTTAGTATGGTAAATGGATAACTTATAGTTCATAATTCATAGTTATTTTCACGGTTTCTTCATGACTTTGATGTCGCAGACAATGTAGCTCTGTTGACCTGCCACAACACATTGCTTTACTTTTATAGCTCCTTTTCTGCCGTCTTGAGTTTGAAAGAGTACAATGCGTGGCAATGCAGTGCTGTTGAATTCAGCTAGTCCGGCTACGGTTTGGTTGATATTTGTCGATTGAAGTAAATCATCATTAGTCATCGCGTCAAACTGTGTGGCAGTCATCGAACTACCACAGCCACAACTCTCCTGCTTATTGACAATGGCGGTGCTGATGGCATTGGGTATATAGCTGAATGTATAACTCTGCACACTCCCGGGTGAAATGAATTTGTTGTAATTAAATGTATTGTCGAATCCGAAATAGACGAAATCAATGCTACTGCCATTGGTCTCCGTCACCTCCGATGCCAGTAAAGTTTTTCCCAACGAAGACGAAAAATAACACCCAATTGTATTTTGCGCCGTATTGACACCCAGATGTACATTGCTGAATCGAAACATATTACTATTGGGAAGCAAAGTGATGGTTTGCGATTTCGTCAGACTTTTTTTATCATTAGATGCGGTGAGGCTTATGGTGTAGGTGCCCGGTAAGGTATGGCTTACTGTGGGAGATGCGGTACTGGATGAAGAAGGCGATCCTCCAGAACAGACCCATCTATAACCCGTAGCGCTCACGCTGTTATTTTGCAGATATGCCGTAAATGGAACTTCCATATCGTTGTCGTCGGTAGCCCAAGTGATATTGAAATCGTTCGTTAAATCGGGTAATACTGTTACAGTTGTGTCTTTGGTATAGCTAACTCGCCCGTTGCCTGCCTTCAGAGAGATAGTATAAGTTCCGGGAGTGCTGAATACCACGTTGCCCGGTTGCTGCAGATTGGAAGAGGATGGCGTCCCGCCCGGAAAAGTCCACTGATAACTGGTAGCTCCAATGGTATTATTGCTTACAGACACAGTAGCATCGGGATACCAGGAAGCATTATTATTAACCGTAAAACCCACTCGGATGGCAGCATCGAGGGTGATGGTCGTATCGCGACTGTCTTTACCCCCATTCTGGTTGGTTGCTTCGAGATGGATAGTGTAAGTGCCCGGATTGTTGTACTGCAAAGTGCCGGGATTGCGTTCCGTCGAAGAAGAAGGGTCTGCTCCGGTCATCATCCACGAGTAGTTTTCCGCTCCGATAGTGTTATTGCTTATTTTGACTGTTACCGGAACCGAATAATTGTTGTTTACCACCTCGGCTCTGAACCCGGCTTTAACTTCGAGTATTTGTTCTTGGTAACAACCAGACAACAGGAACAACATCGGTAGCAGAACCCAAATGATATGACGATATAGAGGACGAAAAGACATATATAACTATAAACTATGAATAATGAACTGATAACTATGAATGAATTAATAATTATGAACTATAAATTAATACAGAAGAGGGTTTTTAAATTCAAAATTGAAAGTACTACTTTGAATATTTCCCGGTAATATGTATCTGAATAACACCGGATAGTTTCCTCTACGCATAAGGGGGTATGTGCCCTTTAGGAAAATCTGACGTAGTCGTTCGGGAACCGCATTGAAGTTATAAGAATATTTGTTAACTACTTTGTTTTGTAACTCCCTGAAGTCAGTGTAGTAATAATAGTCCTGATAATAGCGATATGGGAATCGCGTAATCAAGTCCGACCGATACGGTTCATTGTCAGACATGGTTTTGTACCATGTCATGGCTTCCACTCCCCGTACTGGTGGGAAACCGACCACAGATGTGTCACGACTAATGGTAATGCCTGCATCGAGCGGATATTGCTGGTAGATACGTGGCTTGATGTCCTGCGTGTACCAACTATCGGTGAGTAATGCCATGGGTTGTATCAGGGGTTTTGCTCCTGACAAGTCGACACCCCACAGTTCGGCATCATCAAAGGCTTCCGATCCGGCCACATCGGCTTGCAAAGCTCCTACATCGGTAAGTATAATCTGATACAATGCATTTGTTAGCGTTTTGGCTGCCATCTTATCTCTGAAACCATAATACTGACTGGTTTTGAAATTATAGGTCAGATAGGTTCTGGCTTCGGAAGAAGTAACTGCTCCCACTGCTTTCTGATTGGTTACCTTGATGTCATTACCGTCTGTTGCAATGGTAGATGTTTCTTGTTTAATATTATTCGAATTGTTTGCTGCAGGAACACCGGCCAATGTGAAACTATAGGGCTGAGCGGTTTTCAACTCCGGCAAGGTCATAATTATTCTTAGTGCATTTGCATCATACCTAAAAGGAGCCGTTACCAGAGAGCCTCCGGTCGAAAGTTGAACCTGCTGTGTGTACTGAGCATCTTCAAACAGATAGGCCTGACCACGTTTCAGTTGCACGTAGGCTTGTCTGGCATTTTCCAACGGAAAGAAATATTTCTGATCCTTCACCGGATAACAATACGCTACGTTATTCATTGGGATATTATTGGGTGCCGTGCCGGTAGTAAAGGTAAGCTCGCGTTGTTCGGTCACCTTTTTTCCGTTGTCAAACACAGTTTGCCAGGAACTTCCGTTTTGTTGCTCAAAACTTACGCTGACCTGGGCTTTCAGTTCCGAAACCGGTGGTAAAATTTCTGTACTTTCAAAAGTGACAGCGTCATTGTTGCTATTCCAGGTAAGTTTACCCGGTATAGATGCGACTCCCTTTGTTACAGTAAAACCATCCAACTTAATGCGGTAGGTAGATCCATTCTCCAGTGTAAATGCCTTGTTAACAGGCATATTAAATACAGCTTGCGGTGTTGTAAACACATCAACATCGGTCGATTGATCAGCCGGGGTTAAGTCTGAGATTATTTTTAAATCGTCAAGCGGATTCTCTGAATCGGCTATTATTTTACAATCATTCCCTAATGTTACCTTGAAGCTGTACTTGCCTTTTACAAGACCGCCCAATACATTGAAGTAGCCCCCCATTTCGCCCGAAAACCAGGTTGGGTTTGGTAGTTTTGCCTGCATGAGCAGAGCTGCACCGGCACTAATAATTGGAATCCGTTTTTTGATAAACATCAGTTTAACCTGTATGCCCAGTTCTCCCTGCATGTAAGCATAAGCCTGTCCGTTGGCATACCATCCGTTGATACCGATAGGTTCCGAACTACCTTCGCAATGGGCATTTCCATAGTTTTTAAGCATAATATCAAAACCCAATCCGGCACTAAAGTTGGCATAGAACATTAGAAATCTCAGATCCCCGGTTTTGACGGTAAATTTAGAGCCAAAAGCAAATCCTTTTCCATCTCCCAAGGTATTCAACTCGCGCATATAGTCAAGCGACTGTGAACTGACATTCAGTATCTGTGCCACTTCAGTAGGTGGGGCAGGACTTGCCGGAATGCGGCTACCCACCATAAGATAGCTATCTGTCTCGGCAGTAAGGCTACCCACTCCTATTTTTAATCCAATAGGGTCGGTAGGAGTACCTATATGCACGTACCATTCTTTAGGTTCAAAATGTAATACCACCCATCCTGCTTTATTGTTTAGCCCGGCACCTCGTATTACATTACCCGGCGTTTTTATATAGGCTTCGGCTGTGGCATGTAATACGTTATTGGTGAAATCATAATTCATCCCTACCTTGGCCAACATAGAAGCAGCTCCATCCAAGGTAGTGTTGACCGGTTGAATGTTATCGGCCAGATCGGCAAACTGACCGTTTGCCGCCAGTTTTTTATAAATAGTTGAGTTCTGTATATTGCCCAGTGTACTTTTCATTTGCTCCGCCATGTAATTTTTCATCTTTGCTATGTCAGAATAGAAATTGGTGATAAATGTAGGAGCTGCAAAATAAGCTTTTCCGTATAATCCCATGTTAGATAATCCATTGTCAGTGCTAAACATCATTTCAAATCCGGCTTCTCCGGTAAAAGCTTCCGCCCCCTTGAAGTTAACCTTAGCATTGAATCCCAATCCGTATGATTTATCCGGAGTGTAATCAATACCACACAGGCTTTGAGCCGACTTGCTGGGCTGCTTCAGCATATGATAACTGGCTCCACCGCCCAGTCCGGTCATACTGATACCGGCAAAAACGGGAACATCAAAGCCGGATGCCATGGCCTGTACATACCAGTAGCGGAAAGCTTCGGAAGGATTGCTGCTATCGGGTATGGCACCAAAGGCAGCCTGAGCATCTACGGTAAGTGAACTGCCCAAATTGGTGGTCATCTTCAGGGCGCCTGCAAAACCGTTGCCCATAGTAGGATCGTCGCGCAGGAAGTTGACATTACCGCTGATATTGAATCCACAGAAACTGACATTGTCGATAGCCACAGCACCAATATTCAGCTTTTTAAAAACAAAGGAAGCGCTTTCGTTCACGGTCTGCATCTCACCCACAATGCCAAGTCTGGTAGATGCACTGATTTTGCCCGCCATCAGGTTTACTTTCACTCCCATCGAGAGTGTAACTTCGTTATTGTTGGTAGTAAGACCTATGTCGGAAAGCGAGATAGGAAAGTTTCCGATTTTAGCTTCGCCTTTGTAGCCAAAATACTTCGCCTGAATATAAGGCGACTCGGTTTGCAGCACCAAATCCTGAAACTCGATACCTTTGATGGAAGTGACCGATTTAGTGTTTTTCGTCGTTTCTGAACTTTCCTGTTTGGTGGCTTCGATGGTCAGGCTACCGGTCAGCACCGCTTTCGGACGGAAATTGCCGTCTTTAACCTTCAGTTCGATGTGTGAGGTAGGATCCAGATGTGCCTGAGCCTGAAACAAATCAAAATCTATGTCGCAGAGCGAACTGGCCACCAGGGTATAATCATTGCCGGGCATAATGGTTGCTTTGTAGGCAACACCTCCCCGACAGGAGTCGACTTTCTGCTCTTTTGATACCGGCAACTGGATGCGGCCATCAAAACCACCACCAGTCAGTTTGCTGGCTTCTAAATTGATAAAGAATTTGTCGACTGAGAAGGTCCATCCCGAGGCTGTTCCTTCGGGCAGAAGACCGGTAACGGCAAAGTTACCCGTCAGCCCTGCATTGTCAATAAGCATTTGGTTCGCCTCAAAACTGACTCGTTCGGTTGAACCCTTCTTCTTGAATTCAGGGGGTAATGTTATTTTAAGTTTGTTGACATACACACCCCGCCATAGGCCGGCCTGACCGGGAACGATGTTAGAATAACCGGAAGGAAAAACTACACCCGGGGAGTTACGGGTATCGCTGAGATCCACCACAGCTTTGTCCACCGAGATGGCAAATTTTTCCAGGCCTTTTACGGCAAAAGGTTTCAGGCTGAATTCTGCCAGCATATCGTTCCAATCGGTAATCGTGGTTTTAAACGAACCTTTGACCTGTTGCGTGGAGTCAGGTTCCAGGTTCTGATTGAGTGCCACCAACATGTTTTTAGAGAAAAGCACATCGGCCGACAATCCGATTTGCTGAATGCCGCTACAGTTAAACACAGCATAAGTATCGCTTTGCGGGTCGGGCACCTTGAGGTTTTTAGCACCCTTTAGCGTAACGGAAAAAGAATTGCTGCCAAAGGGAATAGTTACATCCTGCAATAAATATAATCGGGCATCGCCTATCAATCCACCACCGTGCGAGAGCTTAATATTATCAGCTCCGAAATAAAGTTCTTTTGGTTTATTGGTTTCCGGGTCGTTCTGTGGCAGTGCCAGCTTACAAAACACGGTCAGTTGCGTGTAGGCCGGCAGAAACTTAGCCTGACTAACCCCAATAGTCACGGTGGCCGTACCAAACTTCTTTTTCATGCCCACAGGCAAATCGGTCAGGTCGGTAGGCGAAATAGCGTCTACGTATTTCTGGTAACTTTCCAGATCGTCGAGCGTTGCTACCGCCCGGGCTTTGGTATTGTCGTCAGATGCAGTAGCACCTGCCGCATGACCGGCCAGCGACATACAACAGAAAAATACGATCAACAAATAGAATGTACGTAAACGATGTGACATGCTAACTATAAACTATGAATTATAAACTAAGAACTGTCAACTGTGAACTGTCAACTATAAACTATGAACTATAAACTGTCAACTACTAATTATGAAGCTTCCACTCGTGTGGAAGGTCTGTCAAGCAAAAAAAACAGTACTTCCACACGCGTGGAAGGTCCGTCAAGCAAAAAAACAATGCTTCCACGCGCGTGGAAGGTCCGTCCCGTGAAAAAACAGTGCTTCCGCGCCTGCGAATACGCTGTCCCGTGACGGGACGCTGCTTTCACGCGTGAGGACGGTCTGTTTTCTTTCCTTTGTCTTAGCACGACTCACAGAAACGTGCCATCAGAGACAATTCCACCACCACTTGCAATGAGGAGACTCTCCTCATTAGGATAAGGAAACTCTCTCCAGCCTGCTTGTAGATTATTGCACTCCCATTATCCAACTTTCACCACTAAAAAGAAAATTTTGCCGAGCAGTCTACACCTTTATGCAAGTAAGTAATGGTTATATATCCATATGAACAAGACAAATACTAAAAAATCATCTACCTATACTTTCCCAGTCCGTAGGTAATTCTATCCAATCTCTACCTTCAACAACGTCTCTCAAATTTCCACATAACAACTCTGAAACAAATGAAAAATAGTTATTAACCTTTTCTTCAAAAGTGTTTCCTGGTGCGTCTCCCATTCCTCTAAAATCTTTCCATGGAAAAGTAATACCTTCATTATTTAATCTTAGATAGGAGTGAATAAAAATTGAATCATGATCTTTTATATTTTTAATGTGAAAAATTGTGTATTCACCGCCATTAAACGGTTGATACATAAATGCTATTTTTCTATCTATTTTTTTGTTTAATAGATTTATTTTGATTGCCTGATGATATAGTGGTTGAGAAAAATCATCTTTAGAAATTTCGATTTGATAATCTAAATCGGTTGCCAAATAACCACAATAATGCAGAAAGCTATCTTCAATTATTTTATATTTTTCGTTTGTTTCCATAAAAAATTTATTTTTTAAAAGCATGATTTATTTCCATATCGTAAAAACCACTAGGGGTTGACACATTGTTTGGATTTCCCAAATCCAAAATAGTATATCCCTGTTGGATTTTTTCGTCAATTACAGCTTGGTTTAATTTGCCAAGTTTAGTGTCTAAAACTTTTTCATAAACCACCTGTTTTTCTAATGTACCACTTAAATATCTATCATAATCTCCTAGTTCTAAATCATCAAGAAAATCTTGAAAATCTTTATTCAGATATTTTTTCCCTTGATATAGGAATCTACATTCGGTAGTTCCACTTGCCCCTTTTGCAAAAATTTCTACATTATCAGCCCCCAATTGGTTTGCTAATTCATCAGCCACTTTTGTAATTGGATTCATTTGTCTTGCAACAATAAATATCTTTCCATTTGTTCCCGGTTTGATTTGTTTAATTGTAATACCAGCATATTCATCTCCAACTCTAATAATCTTACCAGCAATAGTAACTTCTGAAGTAGTATTTGTAATTTTCCCTACTATTTTCCCAACATTGCCCTCTATGACAGCTATTTCATCTGCGGAGCGGGTGGTGTTTTTCCATCGGGTTAGGGCATCGGTTAAACTGCTTAATCCGGTTTTAAGGGCATGAACGGTTTGAGCCGTAAAATAGGCGGTTTCAAGTGCATCGTATAGTCGAAGTACTTCCAACCCTCCGTTGGAAGTTACCTTGTTACGCCATCCGGTATCGGGTCTGCATTATCAATTACAATTTTCAATATTTCATCTAACAACAGCTCTTCTTTGTGGTTAAAATTTGCGTACTGGGTAATTGAATAACAATTTCTTAATTTATCAATTGCTTCATCTCTTTTATCAATACTATTCAATTCTTTTAAAATAGTATCAAAAAAAACATACGATTGATTATGTCTGTTTTGCAATTCAGCACTTAATCTCTTTAATATCGGAATAATTAACTTATCTATATTCATTTGAATGCTTGCTCTGTTTTTATTATCCATGATTTAGGAATATTTGTTATAACTGCCTGGTAATTACCTCCAGGATATCCATTTCCTTGTGATGCAGCCTTTCCTTCGCTTATCCATGTACCTGATGGTACATCAAACTCAGTTACAGACTCTATTTTCACTCCCCAGTCATCTCTAATAGCTAATCCTTTTCTAATTTCATTTTCGGTAGCATATTTTTGATTAGTAAGCCATGAAAATTTACGTCCTGTTCGATTATCAATTCCATGATATTTAAAATATCTCTCATTTGTCAATAATTGCCTGTTTGTATACAAAGAATTTTCAAAAGTAGCTGCAATTTTTTCTGGCAATAGAGGACCTGATAAATATCTGATATCTTTTACTAATATAGTAAATTGTGTTTCATCAATAACATCATCTATACTTTGAATAGATGTATTTTCAACACTTTCATCACCTACAATCTTTCCAATCTTTCCCTCAACTAGCGCAATTTCATCCGCATTTGTAGCAGTAGCTTTCCATTCTTTATAGCTTGCTTTTAGACCATCTAATGCTCCTATGGCTTCGAGGGCACGTCCGGCAAAGTACAGATTGATAAAGGTTTCATAACCAGCAAGGCATTTTTTACCTTTTTCTGTTGATATTTTGTTTTTCCAACCTGTATCCTCAATCGCTATGTTACTGCCAAGTGCTAATGCATCTACCGCTGCAAATGCTGCTGCTGTGCCTCCTTCGGTAACGGCCGGCAACGACAATACCAAAGCCACTGCTTTAATTCCTAACGTAAGGTCGCGTTCTTTTTTCTGCTCAATGATGCTCCATAGTGCCAAAGCAGGTATGGCTATATCGGAGTTGGAATGATAGATAGTTTCAAGCCCATAGCGTAAATCTCCGTAAAAATGAAGTTTTACCAACTCATCGGGAGCAAATGCCCGCTTTTGATAATAATCGGTCGCAGGCCAGTCGCCATTTAGATTGAGGCGTTTTTGGGTAATATATATTTTGCCATTAGCCCGTTCAAAGGTAAGAGTAAACTTAATTCCCTGATAAGCTGTACCTTCATCTGTATTCTTGTATAAATATACTGGAATGTTTTTATCTTTATTTGTTTTTTCCGCATTTGGCAATGTTTGAGCTATGGTACACTGCATCATCCATTTACTGAACAAGACTAAATCTTCATCGTCCATTGTGTTGATAATCACATCCAAGTACGATAACTGACCATTTGCCTTTTCTGTTTTCAGTTTTTGATAGAGGGTTGCTTTTTGCAATTCGTCGGAAGTGAATGCTAATAATCGCAGCAGTGCATCATCCGAATCGAATTCACCTTCTACTTTGGCAATACCACCCCCTAAATCGGTGCTGAGTATTTTTATCAGATTCCAACGTTCGTCAGCCCCTAAGTTTTTCAAACATAATTCCGCGTGGCTGTTTACCCATAGAGATACCGAACCCGGAATGGTAATTTTATAGTTCGGGGTACAATCTAAAGCATTCATTGCCGTTATGGCTGCCTCTGCTTTCTGCTTACATTCGGCATTAAGTTTATTAGCATCGTCTATTATCCAACCCTTGCTATAATCGGCATTATTGATTCGTTCTGTTTCAATTCTTGCAAATGACGTTGGTACATACCCCTTATCAATGGGGATATACTTGTAGATTGCATAACAGGAATCGGTTTGATGAATCCATATTGCCACCTTAATATCTTGAGCTACGGTTTTAAGATATGGATATTCTACACTTCCGTCATTCTGAAATTTATACCCTTTTTCTTTACTATCCCATTTATAAGTATTTGTCTTCCCATCAACAGACATTGCATACACATAATTTGTATTTTTAGGGTCAAAGGAGTTTATCTGATGCTTTAATTTGCTAATGTCAATCACATCTCCATTGGGCGAAAAACCAAGATACTCGTTAGTACCCAAAGTTATTTCCGCCCCCTTATCCGTTTCAAACACACTAATCACCAGTCCCGGGTCATGCATCAAGTCCCATTGGAGTTTGCTTAATGCTTCGCCCGCAGGATAGTCCATCACGTTAAGGGGAGTGATGGTTTTTTGCTTGATGCCGCTATACTCGAATGCATGCTGTAATTGGAACACACCGTGGCCTATCTCATGAGCAGCGGTAAGTCCTTGTGCATCGCCATTTTTTCCCTTCACAAACATATAGCCAAATTGTTGCCCGCGTGGCATTACGCCTTCTATGCTTTTGCCGTCCTGGCTCTCGGGCTGGTCAATGGCAAAAAGGTAGATGGTGTTTTTGTCGTACTTTCCATTCGCCACAAAGGCAGCATTGAGCGCCTTCATTTGCTCGGTATATACGCTTAGCAGTCCGCTACCTTCCACTTTCAGCGAGGCTGTTTCTAATGCTTCGTACTTAAACTTGTCTTTGGTTGTCAGGTTAAAGTCGATACCCAGCGGTTCGTATACCTTCTTCAATTCGGCGGCAATGACTTCGCTGTCCAACGTAGCATCGTTTACCGGCACCAGTGCCAGATTTATTGTTTTCGGTTCGTAGGTAGCCACCAGCAGTTTGCCCAGGGTGTAAGTCTTACCCCCAGTGGAGTAAAGTGCGTACACTTCCTGTGCATCGCCGGCAGGTCCGCCCACCAGTGATAGTTCATAGCTGTTGTCAGTTATCTTTTTCTTTTCAAACAGAGTTCCTTTGGCATTTACAAAACGCACACTGTCGGCAACAAGATTTTTGTTGTTCAAGTTGACAATGGCAAGCACCTTGTCGGCCTCGCCGGGCACCATCAGTTTGGAGCTTACGCGGTATTTTCCCGATTGTCCGCTTATAGGCAGCGTTTCATAACGTTTGCTCCAGGCGCTATTGCCATCGTAGGCTTTTTGCCATGCGTCGAAAGCATATTTCATATCGCTGGTAGGAGCAAAAGTTACAGTTCCTTTTGAAGCATCCACCACCGTGAGGTTGGCTGTGGCAAGCATAGCGCCAGCATTGCTGCTATTACTACCCACCTTGGTCAGCTTTCCTTTGTCGTCGGCCTGATAAACAGTACCCGCTGCATCCTGTACAGTGGTTGGCAGGTTACTAACAGTCAGAGTCTGCCCATTACCCAGAGTGATGGTTCCACCGCCGGTAGTGTTTGCTGTAAAAGTGCTACCGATAGTATCGGCAGGCGTAATGGTATAGGGCACGGTATAAGTTGCGGCAGCTGTTCCGGTTACTACCTTGCCCACGTCGGTACCTCCGGTGTATAAACCCACGGCATCGTCTATCGTTTTGTCTATATCCCCGATATTCTTTCCCGTAGGGTCGTAGGTAGTTATAAACGATCCGTCAATAAGCTTATAGTCGCTGTTTACTTTGATGGAAGCGTAGGTTACATGTATACGCGTGTCACCCAGCCAGGGCACTTTGGTCCAGGCTTCACCGCTCCATCCCTGCGAAGTACCGGTCACACTGCTAATCGTAGTTGGAAAATCATTGGCCATTAACACATCCCCCGCTTTAAGCAGCGTGAGCAACGTTTGTTTGCTCAGGTCGACAGTTGGCTCTTTACCGCATTCAACACCGGATATTTGTCCGGCTACCAGCGTAGTGGCACGTTGAGAGGGGGTATACACCACCTCATTCGTCTGGCTACAGGGTACGCCCACTTTTATCTCATACTCGGTGGCAGGTTCGAGGTCGGAGATAGTCCGGAATAGATCGGATGTTTCAGTTTCTGCCCAGCTCCATTGCCCGGCCGCAGAATATTTGCGGTAGGCTATTTTATACCTAACACCCCCGGTGGTGGCACCTACAGGAGCATCCCAGGTGGCGGCAATGGCATCGGAGCTTTTGGCTTCGAGTGCCAGACTTTGCGGTGCCGGACAGGGATCACCGTACCGGAAAGTAAAGAGATTGCTGTAGCCGTCGTTGCGGTACAACCCGATATCTTCGAATCCGGCTTTGGCTTTTGCCCGCACCCGCCACGCGTAGGTATAACCGGATATCAGCGAGGGTTGAGCCTGGTTGTAGATAAGCGTCGTGGTGTTCGATACCGTAGTCTGATACTTCGGAATGGCAGACATAAACTGTTGGTAGGGATCGCCCGCTGCATCCCACAATTCGGAGAGTGTAAACTCATATTCGGTATTGGTTACCTGCGATGAACGGGGAGTCCAGTTAAAGATAATACCCCCGCTGCCTCCCGAACCTGAAGTAAAATCGGCAATCTTTGATTTGTCGGTCGGGCTGTTCAAAAGTGGTGGATCGTTGATAATAATCCAGAAGGTCTGGCTAATCCGTCCGCTTAGTTTATTTCCTGTAAAATAATCGTACACCTCAAAACCGATGGTATAGATGCCCTCGGGCAGTGACCGTGCATACCCGTCGGGGTTGATGCCCTGCAGGTTTTCCAACCGGAAGTAGTGTGCCAGCTCGGTGTTGGTGAAGCGTTGCGGAATACCACCGTCGAGCATAATAAGCGGTTCGCCGGATATGTTGTCAATGCTTTGGGCAATGGTGGCATTTTGGGTCTGAATAAAGAGTTTAAGCCGCACCCGTTTATTGACTATCGACAAGTCGGTAAGCGTAAGGTTAAGCGCCAGACTTTGGATGTTGCTGTTGGCATAATCACTCAGATTAGCCGGATAAGGACTGGCAATAGCAAGTGATCCCTGCACGGGATATTGCTGGGCAAAGGCAGCAACACTCGTGAGGAGAAAAAGGAATATGTAGAGTAAACGTCTGAACACTTTTTTTAACTATGAATTATAAACTACTAACTATAAACTGATACCAAACATCACCTTAGAGGTACTAACTCTTTATAATATTTTGCTAACTGTTTTAAACTTTCAACTAACTCTTTAGAACGTCTTTCCAGGTCTTTAGAATTATTACTCGAGACTTTAGAACATCTGGTCGACACTTTAGAAGCTTCACTTTAATCTTCCAACTCAATTCTGTGTCTTACCAAGTGAGTTCTGTGCCTTTCCAAGTCAATTCTGTGTTTTACCAAGTGAGTTCTGCGCCTTACCAACTTAATTCTGTGTCTTTCCAAGTGAGTTCTGCGTCTTACCAACTCGATTCTGCATCTTTCCAAGTCAATTCTGCACCTTTCCAAGTCAATTCTACCTCCGCTAATGTTCAACCCACTTCGGGGTTGGATCTTTATTTTTTTATTCATCTGTGGGCTTCACCCACGGTTATTCTAATTTAGCCACTTGGTGACAGAAATTCAGCTGAGCCTCTATTTAATTCAAACTACAATTGATAATTAACCATTAACCATTTATCATTAAAAGATGATCCCTCAGTTGGCGCGGATTTGCATTCCGTGACAATATCCAGATAATATAATTTCTTATATCACAGTTTGTAAGTTCGCGCCAGCGGAGAGGGAGCATTTATTTAAAAATCTTTAGCTCGTTTTTATATACATAATAGATAGTACCATCTACAGGATCAACTTCATACATCGGCTTGTTGTTGTCTATTGCTATTTTGTCTATCTCTTTACCATCTTCTTTTTTAATTTTTACAAGTTCTGCTCCGTTGGCTCCCTGATTAAGGATGAAAGCATAATCCGCATTTTGTTTCAAAGCATTGAAACGTTTTGTTTGAGTAAGTACAGAGGCTAATTCACCGGCAGCAGCACCTTTTGTTTGTGTTTTGCTGTTAAATAAGTCGGCATTTCCAGAAGAAACCCGTTCTCCTTTGTCGTTGACTGTGTAAAATTCAATCTGAGCATGAGAAACAGCATCGGCAGTTCCCAAACCGAAAGAGGCTACCCCTTTACCTAAGTTCAACAGTTTGCGGCCGGATCCTCCCGGTTCTTTGTACATGTTGTGATAGCGAGTGGTTCCATCGAAGTTTACGCCAATTACTTCCGACTGTCCGGTAAGGGCAATACCCCAGTTGAATAATTCGATGCCCGACATAGTTTTATCGTCTTTTACCTCTTTGAGTTTAGCTACAGGTTCGGGCTTATCGGAAGCATTCGGGTCAAACTTATATATTTTCTTATCATTGTAAACAAGAAATGCCTTGGTGTTATCATCCTGAGCGTATAACATGGGGCGGTCTTTGTCAAATTCGATGTTTTTCTTCCATATTTTCTTTCCGGTGGCATAATCTACCATGTTGCCATAGGTTGCGGTGAGATAGAACACACGGTTGTTGTCGACTTTGCCCAGATAGTAAACTGCATCTTCGGGTTTGTCGCAAATTTCGATTGTTTTTTTCCATAGGCTTTGACCGTCGCCGTTTACCAGATTCATTTCTTTGTCGGCAATGTAGAGATAGTCGTTGCCAACCGAAATTACTTGCTTGATATTATCACCTTTGGCATCTTTTTTCCATAGTTTTTTACCATCGGCATACGAATAGAAATTGAAACCAGTGGTGTAGGCTACCAATAATTTGTTGTCCCAGTCTTCGAGGTAGATAATATGCTTGGTGGTAATGTCATCTTTCCATACAGGGTTGCCATCACTGGTTTTCCATATATTGAGAGCTTGTTTGGAAGATAAGATTCCTCCTGATTTTTTAACTACAATCAAATTTTGTCCCGATTGAGTGGGATAAAATGAGGTGATTTTGTCTTTTGCCTTCCAAAGAATTTTTCCGGTCGATCGGTCGATCTTGTAAACGATTCCTTTGAGGGATGCAAAAATGGCATCATTGGATGTGATCGTTTTGTCTTCGGAAACATCATTTTTTAGCAGCGACTTGAACATACTCATCAGACCTTGTACATCTCCTAGATCGGTTTTCCAGCTTTCGGCGCCGGATTGCAGATTCCACAGTACATAACTGATAGTTTTTCCGTTACTTACAAGCAACAAAAACTGATCTGCTTCAGGTAGAAAGTGACTTTCCATTATCCGGTAGTCGTAATTGCCCGAGTTGAATACGATTTTGCCGTCCTGCGAGTTGATAATAATGTCGCGTTGTTCAATGTTGGACCGGAGATAAGGTGAATTGGGGATTACCTCAACAACATCTGAGGATTGGAAGGAGGCCACCAAATCTTTTGCTGAAGATAATGCATTCAATACTTTTTGCATTTTTTCCGCTGTGCCTACTTTTACAATGTCGTCTTTTTTTACTGTCCATTCCATAGTCTTGGTAGTGGGTACTTCAGACGAAATGGCATCCGGTTCTTTCACAATGATGTGACCATTGACTGGGTTAATAATGATTTGCTGAATATCCTTGTTGAAAGGGATTACAGCGTCCGGTTGGCGTTGAGCCATAATGGTTATGCAAGAAAAGATAACCGTGGCTGAGATAATGAATCTGTTTCTCATATTAGAAATTAAAAATTAAATAATGGATTTCATGGTTTCGTCACCCGGCAAACAGGAAACCCATTGCTGTTTTGCCGATGCGTTATTTTTATAATGTTCACGTATTGTCCGGTATAGCTTTCTTATGCTTATATGTTGCAGTTGTCTCTTGTTTGGCTTAACCTATATTACGATGATTTTAATTCATTCGGAGCCAGCGGAAGTTATAGCCAGTTTATGTACAAAATCTTTTTTGCTTTTGGCATTATAGTCTTCCTGTATATTTGCTCCAATGGATGTCCCGCTTCGAAGAAGCTGTTTACTTAAAACAAACTCCTTTTTATTTTCTATCAGATAGCGGTATAGTTTGGCTATACGAACAGCAAAAGCAAACGATTTATCCCTCAGTATATTTTTTTTATTACCTGTCTCATTCATAATTTATAATTCATAGTTAAAAATTAAAAAATAATCACTTTCATTGTTGCACTTCCTTTGGGTGTTTCCAGTAGCAGCAGATAAGTTCCACTCAGTACAGTGACGTTTATCGGTATCTCGTAAGTAGAATCGCCCGACTTCCGTACCTGAAATGCTGTATGGTTGCTGAGTATATTAATCAGTTTTAGTTGTATGTCTGCTTTATCCTGCAGTACAATTTTGGTTGCTAAATTTCCATGACTGGGGTTGGGCGTTACACTGAAAGTTTGAATAAACGGTGTCTTCGCATTGCCAATGTCCGAGAGTTGCGATCGGGTACTGACAATCATTTCTTTCTCTTGTTCGGAGCTGCACACCCCCTTGTAACTAATCATTTTGATTACATACACTCCGGTATCGGCCACCTGAAATTCGGTGTACGATTGTCCGTAGGATAGTATCTGGGCTTTTGCAGGCAACACCCACCGTATGCTGTCCGGCGATGGATAAGTGGTATTCACGATAACAACTTTTTCGTTGACAAAGGCCTGTGTAGGCAAAGCAAACTCATTGGCCACCGTAGTGCCGGATGGAGTTAACGTAACAGTGCCGGAATTGCTGCAACCCGCCGCATTGGTAACCGATGCGGTATATATTCCCGGTTTTGTAAGATCCACCGTGGGAGTAGTTGCCGTAAATCCGTCAGGTCCCACCCAGCTATAGCTTATCCCTGTTTTCGATGGGATGCTAATATCATAGCGAATGGTTTGGCCTGAACAGATATAGCGATTTGCTCCCAAATCAAGTGCTAACTGCGCCGGATTCTGAAGAGAATCTTTTTTCTGAATAGTACACCCGACAGCGTCGGTCACCAGCAAAGAGTATTTCCCGGCACAAAGCGATCCTGCTTCCGATCCGGCGCTTGCAGAACCTGTCCATTGGAAAGAATAAGGAGCAATTCCACCACTAACAGTAGTTGATATAGTTCCATCGCAACTCTGATAACAGAGTGGTTGTTTCTTGTATAAAAACAGGTAAAGTGGAGAAGCTTTGCTGATATAAATCTGACGGGCTGCCACACAACCATTACGGTCGGTAACCCGGACAATGTACGGTCCGGCAGACAGATTCCGGACAGTTGCCGCCTTATCACCGGTACTCCATGCATAAGCATAAGGGAGTGAGCCTCCCGAAGGAATTACGGAAGCTGTTCCTTCCGCCGCACCACTGCAACCTATATTAGTCTGTTGAATGGCAAGTTGCAGCTCTGTTGGTTCCGGCAACAGAATTATTGAGTCCTGATGCAAGGATATTCCATTAGCATCTGTAATATTGCAAGCATAAGTCCCGGTAGCCAAGTCGGAGGCAATGCTGTCAGTATAAGCCGACATTGTTTCAAATACTCCCCGGCTGTTTTTCTTTTTCCATGTATACCGGTATTTTTTATTTGAGGCGAAAGGAATACCTCCATGAGCTGTAGCTACAAGTACTCCCTGCACATTGCCATTGCATTTAATGGAATCCTGCACCACCAGAGATAACCTCAGCGCAGGGGGATTAGAAAGGGTAATCTTCTGATTGGCACTACAACCATGAGCATCCGTCACCGTTACAGAATAATCTGCCGCACAAAGCGACGAAACAGCATCTGCTGTTGAATTCACCCCGCTCCAGGCATAGCTAAACGGAGCTGTTCCTCCCGTTACCGCAGCTTTGAGACTACCATCGCATACATTGTGCTCCGAAATTAGCTTTGGTTGGAAAGTTACCGCTAATAATTCAGGCTCTGTTACAGTTACACTTTGCCGGGATATACACCCGTGCTTATCGGTTACTTCTATCGAATACTCTCCGGGAGCCAGCTTGTCGATAGTGGGAGTCGTTTCCCCATTGCTCCACTTGTAAGCGTACGGCAACACACCACCCGAAACATGAACAGAGGCACTACCATTATGAAGATCCTTGCAAGGAATATCGGTATGACCGACAGTCAGTGCCAGCGTATCGGGCTCGGGCAGGTAGATTTCTATTGATTCATATAAGATGTTTTTATCGGCATCCTGAACATTAAATGTATACCAACCGGTTGTAAGATTAGCAACGATGCTGTCGTTACTGTTTGCTATCGACCGATATTCTCCGACACTATTCTTCTTTTTCCAGATATAGAGATATGGATTTCCTGTAGTAAACGGAATCCCTCCCGCTACCCTTGCGACAATCTTTCCTGCAGCTGTGCCGTGGCATTGTATGGAATCTTTCACGTAAAGCGACACCACAAAAGGCGGAGGTGCATCGTTAAGATTTTTAGTAACCTGAGCTGGGCAACCGAACATATCATTCACTGTGACTGTGTAAGAACTGCGGCAAAGCACATCTGCAGTAGCACCAGAGGTATTATTCGGACTCCATTGATAGGTGTATGGACCTATTCCTCCCAGCACAGCAGCTGTCAGCGAACCGTCGCAAGAACCGGCTGACAATGGTGCTACAGTATTGGTAAAGCCAATTATCAATGAGTCGGACTGATCAATAGTAGCTGTATATTGTTTTGTACATCCATTTCGATCCGTGGCAGTAATGGTATATACTCCTGCTTTGATATTTTGTAATTCAGCATCGGTTGATCCGGTGTTCCACAACAAGCTGTAGGGTTTAAGTCCTCCCGTAACCACGGCACTTATAGCCCCTGTGCTTGCTCCGTGACACAATACATCGGTCTTTTGTATCCGTATTGCCAAAGCTTCGGGTTGTGGCAGGTAAAATACCGAGTCTGCTCTGAGTGTAACTCCGATACTATCGGTAATATTTAAAGCATACCAACCGGCTGTCAATCCTGAAACACTGTCTTTCTCGACAGTCAGTTCTTCATACATACCGGATGTATTTTGTTTCTTCCAACTGTAGCTATAGGGTTTCCCAATCTTGTAGGGCACACCTCCCTGTGCATGAACTACCAAACTTCCGTTATTATCACCAAAACATTTTACTGAATCCTGTACACTGATTTTCACCACAAGCGGTGGAGGCAACAGAATACTGGCAGTAGCAGTACATAGGTTTTTGTCTATCACTTCCAGCTTGTAATTGCCGTCGCAAAGCTGTGTTTTCACACTATCCACCGTTTCTTCCCCATCGTTCCAACGGAAGCGATAAGGCCTGGTGCCCCCGGCGACTATAGCTTCTATCTCTCCGTCGCAGGCTACCAGCACATCCCTTTTCTGTAAGTTCAGCGTCAGTTTATCGGGTTCGGTTATGGATATCGTTCGGCTGGCTGGTACAGCTGCACAAACAAATAAGCTGTCGCTGACCTCTACAGTATAGTTTCCCGGAGGTAGATCAGTTCGTTCACTTGACCTCGATCCATTATTCCAAAGATACTTATAAAGCCCGCTTCCACCGGTTGCTGTTACCCTGATGGAACCGTTGTTGTCGCCTTTACAGCTAACATTCATACTATCAACTCTAAATTTTATCGTATCTGGCTGTGCCAAATGGAAAGGTGCAGTTTGTAGTATCCTGCCGTGACTGTCATCAATCTTTACAGAATAATATCCTTCTAGAAGTGTTTTAACGCTGTCGTCTGACTGCTTTAAATCATCCAAGGGGTATAATAATGTTGAAACACCTGTCTTTATATTGTGCTTATACCAGGTATACTCGTATGGCAAACCGATCAAGCTTGGTTCTCCTCCTACAGCACGGGCTGCGAGCTGTCCCAGGCTTCCGTTACAACGGATTGTATCTTTCACGACAATGTCCACCTTAAGAGGATCTATAAAGGTTGCGGAATCTTCTGCCGTACATCCGTTATGATCGGTAACTTTCAGTTTATATGTCCCTGATGCCAGACCGGAAGCGGTTTTTGTTTTTGAACCACTACCTGTCCAATCAAAGCTACATGGCTTGTCAGGACTAAAAGTACCTCCCGAAACAGTAGCCACTAGTTCTGCATCTGACGCATGATAGGCAGAAAGCTCCTTTTTGGCAAATGTTACGGAAAGCGGAGCAGAAGGCTGGGAGACTATAAACTCATGATCCAACTCGCAGTAAGCATCCTTGATTTTTACCGTATGTTTTCCTGCATGTAACCCTGTAAGATCATTTGAGATACTTTCGCCCTTATCGTTCCAATAAGTATAACTACCGCTTCCCCCCATGACTGTGAAATGGATCTCGCCGGTATAATTGTCATAGCAATTCACGTCGGTAATGCTTTGGGTAGAGATTGCGAGTGGTTCAGGGTTTATTAATGTTATCGTGTTGGCAGATTTTAACTCGTTTTTATGAGCATCTTCTACTTCTACCATATAATCACCGGCCGATCCGGACACTGACAAACAATCACTTGTTCCCGAAGAAATAGGTGAGTACGTATTATCGGCGTTGATTTTTTTCCAGGTGTACGTGTATGTTCCTTCTGCCTGTTTTACACCGCCCGATGCAGTGGCTTTAAGCGTTCCATCGGAGCCGTTGTGACACGAAACAGGATGCGTTACTTCCATATTAACTACTAATGGATTAGGCTGGTCAATAGACACCGTAGCAGTTGCAGTACAAAGATTCTTATCTGTTACCGTCAACGAATAATTACCTGCTTTCAAACCGGAAACAGATGTTTCTGTCGATGTAAATTTAGTCCCTTCAAAGTCTGTCCCTGTCCAAACATACTCATTACCACCGTTTCCGTCTTTTACTTCAGCGGTGATAGACCCATTTCCTCTTCCATATCCATCAGGATCATGACCAGTTAAGGTTACGGTTAGTGGGTCGAGCTGCGTTACATTGACTGGTGAAGATTTTGCTGTACATCTGGCGTCGTCAGTAATGATTACATAGTAACTGCCCGGAGAAAGATTAGTGGCCACAAGCCCATCGGCTACATGCTCATCTGCATTATTTCTCCATTCGCAGGTATATGACCCGGTACCCCCGGTAATACCGGTTACCTCAACTTTTCCGTCTCCTTTACCGAAACAGCTAACGTTGGTGGCTTTGAGAGTAGGGATGATTTGAGTGTATTTAGATTTTAATATATACGTTTGATGAATAGGGCAAGTTGTAGCGTCAGATATTGTTACTGTATAAGTACCTGCTCCAAGACCCGTTATTGTATTAGTATTTTCTGCAACCCTATCCCCGCTCCAATTATAATTAAGAGTTCCAACACCTCCTTTTGCATGTACTGTTATTGCACCGTTTACATCTCCGTAACAGTCTATCCCGGCAATATCGGTTGATTCTATAGTAATGGGCTTCGGTTTTATTATTTGAAATGAACTGTGATCAGCAACGCCCTTCCATGTTGTAACAGGGCAGTCACCAATCTCATCGGTTAGCGCAACACTATAAGTACCTTCCGGTGGATTGCTTATATCAAGCTTTTCACTAAATGATCCGGATTTGTATGACCCACCATTTTTTAGAACTACGTATTTGTAGCTCCCTGAACCACCGGTTGCTTGCAGCGTGATTGAACTCAATTCTGCACCATCACAAGATGGGCCTTTTTTTGATATGGTGGCATTTATTGCTTGGAGTTGATCGTTAATCTGTATCTGATTATTGATTATTGGACCGCTCCATGAATTTACAGGGCAACTGCTTACATTGTCAGTAAGGTTTATTTGATAAGTTTTACTATATAAATCTTGAAATGTAACTGGTTTATCTTTAGTAAAACTTCCTGAATTGCTATATTCGTTTGCAGTGATGGTGTAATTATAGTTACCCGACCCACCCGAGGCACTTAACGTGATACTACCTGCTTTATCACCATAGCAAGTATTATCACCTTTACTTACCACGGCATTTATTGCTGAGAGTTGATCGTTAATCTGTATCTGATTATTGATTATTGGACCGCTCCATGAATTTACAGGGCAACTGCTTACATTGTCAGTAAGGTTTATTTGATAAGTTTTACTATATAAATCTTGAAATGTAACTGGTTTATCTTTAGTAAAACTTCCTGAATTGCTATATTCGTCTGCAGTGATGGTGTAATTATAGTTGCCTGACCCACCCGAGGCACTTAACGTGATACTACCTGCTTTATCACCATAGCAAGTATTATCACCTTTACTTACCACGGCATTTATTGCTGAGAGTTGATCAGTAATTATTATCTCACTACTATTTGAAGAACCGCTCCATGAATTCGCAATGCAACCGGTTTTTTTGTCTGTAAGGCTTACCTGATAAGTTTTACTGTATAGGTTTGGTAAAGTAACCTGTTCATTTTCAGTAAAACTCCCCGAACTGCTATATCCTCCATTGGCAGTCACTTCGTACTTGTAGTTGTTAAGTCCAGGGTCACAAGAGCCACCCGAGGCACTTAACGTAATACTACCTCCATTAACACCATAGCAAGTGTTATTTTTTTGTCCCACTATGACGTTTATTGCTGTTGGTTGAGTAACAACTATCGCCGCAGGATCGTCCTTTGAGTTGACATCTTTTACTGCCAAACAGCCGCCTTTCAAATCGGTAACAACTACTTTGTACGTATTAGGGGTAGTTATAGTAATGACGGCATTGCTTTTATCCGAAAAACTCCCGGTACCGATGCCTTCGATTGAATAATTATAGTCTCCTGTTCCCCCCGTAGCACTTAATGTGATTGTACCATTCTTGCTGCCATTACACGTAATGTCGGTATGTTTAGCGGTGAGTTTGACGAGAGTGGGATTAGTAAAAGAGAATTCGTTAGTTGATGGAGCTGTTGATGGTACTTCCGGATCATTACATTGCCCCAAAATAGATGTATATCTAATTGTATAAGTGTGATTTGTCTCTGTTTCCCAACCACAATCATATAGTTTGTCTTTAATTATGCCAGAAAATGTTTTATATTTAATATTATCTTCATATCCTTTCTCAATTAAGTTTAATATTAAAGTTTCATTGGGATATAAATCTCTACCAATGGAAATTGAAACAGTTCCCTTATCGCCCACACATGTTGGACTAATAGCCTTGGGAGTCACAGTGGGAGCTGAACGGACAATTTTGTATTGGACAGCATCGGAATAAAGATCGTTCTGGCAATCACAATTGTATTTTGCTTTAAAATAAACATATTCATTAATGTGCTTATTTACCTCATCTGCTGGAAAAATATCAGAAGCCGATACATATAATTGAGGAACATTTGTTGCTATTTCCTGCCAGTTACTAATCCCATCTAAACTATAAAACCAACTTAAATAATAATTATAATCACCATTAGTAGGAAAATTTGGATATTGATTTTGAATATAAATGCGTTCTATTGTAGGTAAATTTCTCTCTAAAGAATTATTCTTCAGTATATCTTTTATTACTGGATAAATTTTAAATACTCCTGCTACTGACCAACAATCACCATATTGGGTTGGAGATCCATAGTTTTGTCCACACATACTAACAGATACGATATCACTAGATCCTATCGGTAAATCAAAAGAACCTGTTGTGTTATAGGAATCACCCGTGAAACCAGTTAGGTACATTGTTTGACCCGAACAATTAAGACCTCCTAAGTATTCAAATCGATAATATTGTGCCCACACCGACTGCCCACCAAGCACCATAAAAACTACCAGCAAAGCTATTTTCCAATGCAACGCTTCAATAATATGTGTGATTTTATAATTCATAGTTCCTAATTCATAGTTCACTATTAATACTCCGTCTTTACCTCTTTCCACTCGCCCATTTTGCCGTTTCTCAGAGTAGCACGCACGGCGTAACGATACACATTGCTTACTGTCAGGTCATTGTCGGTATAAAAAATCTGAGTGCCCGGTATTACTTGCAGTGTGCTGAAAGGTTCGTTATTTTTGGCTTTGTAAATGGTATATTCTGCAATGTCCGTACTGTTTGTTTTCCAACTAATGGTGATGCTGTGATTTGTACGATCCATATCAGCCCGTAGGTTTTTCAGTTGACCGGTTTGCTGTTTGGCATGTGCTATGACTTTCCACACTGGCGACGGATCCGATATATTGTTACTGCGGTCGATAGCCCGTAAGATATAGAAGAGCAGCGTCCCCTCAGAAGCAGACAGCGTATCTTCAAACTGCGTTATGCGTAGGTCCGAAATTGTAGCAACCGTTGTCCATGCCGTATCTTTCTCGGTTTTTCGGTATAGCCGGTGGCTCACCACATCATCGGAGGAACTGTTGATCCACGCCAGGGTTGTTTTGCCGTTTGCAGAAACTCTGGAGTCGATAAGTATTGGTGAAGAAGGTGGAACCCTATCGGGTTTAATAACTTCCACAGGCTGGCAAACCTTCGATTGATTCATCCTTCGGTCGAGTGCCATTACCGAATAGTAAATTTTGCCATTCAACGTATTCAGATTGATTTTCTCTTCAAATGTATTTTGTACCTGTGGTTTGCTGTTGATGACAGCCGGCTCTTCCATTCTGTTATTACCCCGCAGTATGACATAGCCCAATAAATCGGGTTCTTTATTAGCTGTCCACTGCAAGCTTACCGTTCCCACTGAGTCGATTTTGGCTACCAAACCCGAAGGCACGGCAGGAGGAATACTGTCGACGGCTTGTACCATGTATGGGAATGAGCTTCGCTTGTTGCCGTTTTTATCCACAGCAGTGATAGTGAAATAGTTGGCTGGTAGCAGGGGTGAGAAGCGGACCTCTCTTTGTGTGGCATCTATCCGGGCAATAACCTGCACAAAACTGTTGTCAGCATTATTGGCAGACCGATTCAGTTCAAAATGATCGACAAGTGCTGAGCCTTCTTCGGGAAACTCCCACCCAATCAGGGCGGTAGTATCATTGACAATCTTTGCATTATTAATATTGGGAACAAAAGTCAGAACAGCTTTTCCCTTACCTTGCACCACTTCCGATGGCGGTCCATATTCCCCGAAAGGTGAAATACCCTTTACCCGATAACTGAAAGTCCGGTTATTCTGAATAGTGTCCGTAAAAAAAGCTCTTCCCGAATCTTTTCCCGATTCGTCGTTCAAGGTGGAGAAGGGTAGTTGACTCAATACTTTAAAAATCACTCCGTCTTCCGACCGTTCGATAAGGTAAGTTGAATAATAAGATTTCAGCACTTTAGTATCCCAGCTGAGAAGAACACTGTTATCACCGTATGCGGCATAAACATCAATGGGCTTTGGCAAGAGTGTTGTCTCATCACTTCCGATAAATACCAGTGCCGTGTCGCACACTGCTTTTTCTTTCGGAATATTGGGATAGATCTTATACAGGTATTTTTCACCGCGCTTTACCGTACTGTCGTTACACCCCAAACCTGCCATACAAGCAGCATTGAAGCTGCGGTCGGCAGCCATTAATGAAAACGTAAATCGTTGGGTGAGGTTATTGCTTTGATTTATGATGTTGGCAAATTTACCGGAACCTCCGGAAATTTCAAAATCTTCACCATATATTCCCTGAGCAATGATGGCTGCATTATCATCTGTCTGACAGATTGTTTCCCATTCTTTCAAGGGCTTGGGCTTAATTGGAATCGTAGAGAGTTTCGTTTTAGAAGGAGATGAACTTAACTCCCCATCTTTTAAAACGGTATAGCGATCGATAGAATATCCATAATTATTAGCAAGTTTCCATGCATAAGGGTCACTGAGGCTCCATCTTAGCTTTATAGAGCAGCCGCAACTGTCTACCCTGCCAATTGCCTTGGTAGGGATTGCGATAGTGTTGATTTTTTTTTGAGAGTAAAGATATGGCAAACAACAAAACAGATAAATAGCTATTATTGCCAATAAACATCTAGATTTTTGTGCAAAAATCATTATATTAATTCATATATTTAAGACATATTTTGTGCAAAAATACTAATTTTAGGAAAGTAAAAAGCATAGTAAAATGTTATTAATACTTAAATTTGTAGTATTTCCTCTGTTTTATATGTCGTATAAATAATAGTGCATATATAATGTCTTATTTTGATTTTTCAAAGGCGATGGTATTTTACCTCCCCTATAGAGAGGCTTGGGGGCAGGAAAAGTCATTTGAAAACCGCCCCTAAATCCTATAAAGGGAACTTGAAGTTGTAAACGTATAATATAACACTTTTCTGAGAGATGCGACATTATTTAATTCTGACAACTTAAATAAAATAGCACTTTGAATAGTCTCAAATCAACTCCTCTTGGTATTCCTACCACGGATGTGAACCAAAGCAAAAGGACTCTAACATTATTCCCTTTTTGCTAAAAAGAATCTAATACTTTGTTCATCGAAAACTGCATTTTAAACAACATATTATTTCGATAATCTAAATTCGATACCGTTAAATGTGAAAGTTCAATCTATATATACTTATAACCGATGCTGGGTAAAAAGTGTGATGTAAACGGTGAGATAGATTCCAAAACAGATTATACTGGTTTTAAAATCATGAAGAAGCTTTTCTGAACTTATTGGAAAGCAACAAAAAATGACTGTGACCATTTTTGAATAGTCGGAGAGCGTTCTTGTTTGGAGTCAGGGTTACCCTCGGTTTGTCGAAGGCTATCGTAAGTTGGGCATCTTGAGTCTGGCATACATTTCAGAGGCTATGCCACAAAACCCAAAAATAGAATTCGTTAAATTATCTTGAAAATCTCGTCAAGTCCCTGCACTCTATAGGTAGCCTCTTTCTCCGGAGAATCAGACAGGGGATTAAAATAAACCTGATCTATTCCGGCATTTATTGCTCCGACAATGTCTGCTCCATAACTATCGCCTATCATAATGCATTCGTTCGCTGTGACGTTGTTTTGTTGCATGGCAAACTCGAAGATGCGTTTGTCCGGTTTCAGAGCCTTAGCGGCCTCAGAAAGCACAACGTGCGAGAAGTATTGTTCAAGATGGCAACTATGCAGCTTCTTGTATTGCACCTCTACAAAACCATTGGAAACAATTGTAAGTGGGTATTTGGGATAAAGATACTCCAGCAATTCTTTAGCATAAGGAACAAGTGCTGTTCTGGTGGGTAGTATTTCCAGATATTCGTTTCCAATTTCAATGGCCAGCG
>Ga0302272_1000066_pt1 | contig 58198 bp, 48 predicted proteins | sample III_Bog_N1_2_FD_198772 | JGI IMG/M metagenome (GOLD analysis project Ga0302272, IMG submission 198772) | Peat permafrost microbial communities from Stordalen Mire near Abisko, Sweden - III_Bog_N1_2 | ecosystem: Environmental > Terrestrial > Soil > Wetlands > Peat | place: Sweden: Abisko...
GGTAAAGTCGGCATTGAGCGTGTCGAGGTCGGCTTGAGTAACGCCCCAGGTGGCTAAAGAGGAGACAACGGGTAGCGCTGCATCGTAAATGGTTTTGGCTTTAACCACGAGGTCGTTTTCGCGCATGTTTTGTAGCTCCCACTCCGATACGGTGGCCGTAAGCTTCAGCTTGGGGTCGGCAATAGCGGCGGCGTGTGCTGCCGTGGCAGCAGCTACTTTTGTGAGGTGTTGTACTAACTCTTTCTTCTGGTTACCCTTTATCACAGTATCGCCTTTGGTGTCGATGGCCTGCTGTTGGTTGAGCAGGAAGATGTCGCTGTTAATGGCATGCAAACGGGTGTGTGCTTGCACCAATGGAGTTTGTGTCTGGATGAGAGAGGCGTTGTTGGTCAGAAACTCATCCACACTCTGCATCATGTCTGATAAATTAATTTCTTTCCGGTTCATAGTAGGTAGAGTTAATAATTAATAATGAACAATTAATAATTGAGCTTTTGTTATCGGTCGTTTCGAACTTGCTATTTATTATCCCGCTGGTGACATCCGACACCCCGCACTTGTCATCTGCCATCCTGAGGGTGTAATTGACCGCCACGGGCATTACACTTGTTATCCTGCGTTTGGTAGATGCTATCGGTAGGTTGTTATCTGCCATCCCGTCGATGATACCGGGCAACCGAAAGCTTCGCTTGGAGCGAAGCCTTCGGTAAATAATGGAATCCAAAATTAAACTAAATGAATTGATGCCACAAACCAACTATTTTTAAATTGATAAATTTAAAAATCGAGATTGCAGATAATCAGGCAACTAAAAAATTTGAGGGCTTAAGAAGGGTCGATGAGATTTTTACGAAATTGGGCAGGATTTAGCCCGGTTTGCTTTTTGAAAGCATCAATAAAGGTGGAGTCGGAGTTGAAACCAATCTCTTTTGCGAGAATACTAAAGGTATATCGGCCTCTAATATCGGTTCTGTCGGACAAAATACGAATGGCTTCCTGTATGCGGTATTTGTTGATAAGGTCGGTAAAGCGCAACTCTTTGTCGTTGATGGCTCGGGAGAGGTAATCGCGGTTGGTGTGCAACTCTTTAGCAATGATGTCGAGCGAAATGTCGCTTTGAGTATAGTTTTTTTCGGTTTCGAGCCAGTGAATGAAGCGAGTGTAGAGTTGTTCCGATTTTTCGCTATCGGTGCCGATGCGTGAAATTTTCTTTGCTGCAAGCTGTTGTTGCAATGCAGCCGCGCTTCGTTTTTCTTCTTCAATAATGGCTAAGTTTTTCTTCACCAACTCCTTGTAGGCATCGTGCCTCGATCTTTGCAGACGGATAAATACTACCCAGAAAATGGAGAGTAACAACAGCACCGTAATCACTCCAAAATAGAGCATATTCTGTTTTTTGTGCTTCTGTTTCAGCAGTTCCATATTGGTGGTCTCTCTTTCCAATTCGGCTCTGGTTTCGTAATATGCTTTGCTCACATCCGATGAGGCTTTTGAGGCTTTATTTTGAAACTGCATGGCGGTGTCGAGATAACAAAAAGCAAGCTTATCAGCCTTCACCTCTTTATATCGTTGTGCCAGATTGTTGTATGCAGTGTATTGCATTTGTTGGCTTTTTGCAGCTATTGCCACGGCTTCTTTTGCATGTTGCAATGCTTCATTGGATTTATTCAACTGCATCAATGCCTGCGACATATAGATATGTGCCATTATATGCCGGGCAAGTGCTCCGTTGTAGTTGGGTATAATATTTAAAGTTTGCTGAAAAAATGGAATGGCAGCCTCTGCATGATGTTGCTCTAACTCTATTCCACCTAAATTATTATACACCAATGTTTTCATTTGGTTGTCATCTGAATTCACACATTGAGAAAGGCATAAACGAGCATACCATTTAGCCTTTTCAAAATTGTGTTGTGTGAGGTAATAGTCAATATAATTGATATACACATAAAACGTTTCAGCTGTATCGGGCATTAATCTAAGTCCTGCCTCTGCTGCTTTTAGATGCTGAAATGCCGCAGGGTAATTATTAGTCGCCATGTAATATCGTGCGATAATTTTTTCGTTAATGGCCACGCTCTTTATCAAACCTGCATTCGTAAAGTGTTTTGATGATTGTAGCATCCACTCCATCCCCTGTTTATAATCACTTTTTGAAATGCAAATGCGTGCCAACAAGCGTTTATTAAGTCCGATAGCTCGCTCGTCGTATCCTTTATTAATGGTTTGTACTAAAGCGCTGTAAGATTGCGCAAGATTGTTGGTTCGAAAAAGAATAAGACCTTTGGCGCTATTATACCAAAACAGGAGATAAGAGTTCTGGGCAACGGCAACCGTATCGACTTTCTGAAGCAAGAGCGTGGCACTATCACACTTGCCGGTTTCGCATACTGCCATTGAGGCAATGATTTGGCTGAGCAGCACAACTTCCCTGGAGGGTTTGACACTTCCAGTTTTATGAAGCTCTTGTAATGCCTTTTCATTGTTGTTTTCGAGATAAAAGAGGTCGATGGCTTTTGTTAAAGAAGGCGGTAGCTCAAAACTTCCGTTTTTGTGATGGCTGGAGCATGACAAAAATGAAAATAGAATAGCTATTACAAAAAATGAAAATAGCAAAACCATTGCTCTCTCGGTTTTCATTGACCGAATGAACAATGGTTTAATACGTATTAGGGTATGCTCTGATGCCATTTTGCAAATTTATTCCTTTGCAAAATTAATAAAAATATCTAACACCACAGGCAGGTTCTATGTATCGTGTTATTGTAGTTATGTAATGAATAGCTTCTCCACCGGATTTGCGTTACCTCTCCGATTGCTCTTCCCGTTCGGCTAAGAATGTACTGAGCAATTCGGACGTTGATTTGGTGATGGCAATACGCCCTGAGCGTGAAAACTGAATTACACTGAATTTATCGAGCGCATCATACAGTTCCTTGATTTCGTGGGTCAATCCGGTCATTTCAATTACTGAGTAAGTGCGGGTAATTTCGAGAAAACGCGCATTGTATTTGCGTACAATCTGTTCTATCTCATCGCTTTCCAGCAATGCATCCGTTTCCACTTTGTAGAGTGCAACTTCTTGATAGATTATCTCCTCATCTACATAGTAGTAAGCTTTGAGCACGTCAATACGCTTTTCAATTTGTTTTACCACCTTGTCGACGATTTCGACATCGGTAAGTGCGGTAATAGTAAACTTATGTACTCCTTCGATTGACGAAGCCGATACTGTCAGGCTCTCAATATTGAGCTGACGGCGCGAAAAGATGATGGATACCTGATTGAGCAATCCTGGACGGTTTTCCGAGAAAACGATAACGGTATATAATTTTGTTTCCATAATGTATAGACCCCTCCCTGCCTCCCCAAAGGGGAGGTGAGAGTCTGTTGGGTAAGGATTAGAACGTTTGTTTTTTGATAAAGAATATATTTGCAGATTTATTCTTCCCTCCTTCGGAGGGGTTGGGGGAGGTATTATTTCAACCTCACATCAGTTATATCTGCACCGGCAGGCACCATCGGCAATACCATTCCTTTTGGTTCAATTTTAACCTCCAGTAGATAGGCTTCGTCGTCGCTTACCATTTCGGCAATAGCATGGTCAAGTTCTTCATGGGTTGCTACACTTTGACCCTTAATTCCATACGCCTTTGCAACCGCTACAAAATCAGGGTTTTTCATATTTGTAAACGAATAGCGTTCTTCAAAAAACATCTCCTGCCATTGACGTACCATTCCCAGAAAATGATTGTTGAGTACAATGATTTTCACTCCAATTTTATCCTGCAAAATGGTGCCTAACTCCTGAATAGTCATTTGAATACCTCCATCGCCACAGAATACGCACACGGTGCGGTCGGGAGCACCGATTTTAGCCCCAATAGCAGCCGGAAGTCCGAATCCCATTGTGCCCAAACCTCCCGAAGTAACAATGCTGCGGGTTTGAGTAAATTGAAAATATCGCGCTCCCATCATCTGATTCTGACCCACATCGGTTACCAATACCGCTTTGTGTCCGGTAGCTTCGGAGACTTTACGTACCACTTCGCCCATTTTAATATCGGGAGTAGAGGGATGAATTTCGTCTTCGATTACTTCTTTATATTCAATTTCGGCATAATGGTCGAATTCGGCAATCCACTCATCATGGCGAGCTGGTTTCACCAGTTCTGTGACGCGGGCAAGAGTATTTTTGGCATTACCCAATACCGCCACATCTACTTTTACGTTTTTATTGATTTCGGATACATCAATGTCGAAATGAATTATTTTCGCCTGCTTAGCATAAGTGGCCAACTTACTGGTAACGCGATCATCGAATCGCATTCCAATGGCAATCAGCACGTCGCACTCGTTGGTTTTTACGTTACAGGCATAACTACCATGCATCCCCAACATTCCCTTTTGCAACGGATGTTCAGTGGGTATAGCCGACAAACCCAAGAGCGTAGAGCCGGCAGGTATTTGTGCTTTTTCGAGCAATGCAAGCAGCTCTTTTTCGGCATTCCCCAACACCACACCTTGTCCTACCAGTGCAAAAGGTTTTTTTGCCGAATTAATCAATGCGGCAGCATCAATTATTGCCTGATTGTCGGTAGCCGGTGTTGGCACGAAACTACGGATGAAAGTACAGGGTTTGTACTCAAAATCCAGCATTTCGAACTGTGCATTTTTGGTTAAGTCGAGCACTACGGGTCCCGGACGACCTTCGCGGGCAATGTAGAAAGCGCGCGATACTGCCCATGGAATTTCGGCTGCGGTGCGTATCTGATAACTCCATTTGGTAATAGGCTGAGTGATACCTACCACGTCGGTTTCCTGAAACGCGTCGGTAGCGAGCAGCGAAGCAACCACCTGACCTGTAATTACCACCATTGGCGTACTGTCTATCATGGCATCGGCCACGCCGGTGATTACATTGGTAGCTGCAGGCCCTGAAGTAACTAAGACCACGCCTGTTTTACCCGTTACACGAGAATAACCTTGTGCCGCATGGGTAGCTCCCTGCTCGTGGCGCACCAATATATGACGAATCTGTTCGTGATAATCGTATAAAGCATCGTAAACCGGCATAATTGCCCCACCGGGATAGCCGAATATAGTCTCTACGCCTTCGGCAACAAACGACCGCATCAGCGCCTCGCTGCCTGAAATAGGTAATTTTTCCATATAGGTTTGATTTAGAACGCAAATGACACAAATAAAACTGCCATTTACAAAATTATATACTTAGTTTATATCCACTTTTTGTATTTGTACTTCCGAATTATTCAGACACAATTCTGTAACCGATGCAAATTTCATTTAATTAAGTCGTCTTGCCTTTTACTCATAAATAAAGCGTTGTCTTAAGATAAAAATTAGATAGACATCTAATTCCTTACCATTTGAATTGTTTTTTGCGTTCATTTGCGTAGTTTGCGTTCTCAAATTTAGCAACAACCCGTTTCAAATTCGCACTGTTCTTCTTCAGTTTCAAATTCTATTGTGGCATGATAAATGCCAAATTGTTTACAAATATCTCTGATTAATGATTTTAACTGCGATAACTCGGTTACCGTAATCTCTTTTTTGGTCACCACATGCAGGGTGATAATATGTTTTTCGCCGTCTAACGTCCATAAATGAATGTCGTGCAGCGCCTGTACCTTGTCCAATTTTTTAATGTCCGCTTCCAGCTTAGGCTCATCCACCTCCTGCGGAATTTTCTGCATCAATATTTTGAAGGTCGATTTCAGGTTCTTATATACATTGGTCAATACCCACGCTGTGATACCTAACGAAAGTAGCGGATCGAGAATGGAGATGTTGACAAACATCATCACTACGCTGACAATCAACACCGCAATCCAGCCCAACACATCTTCCATAAAATGAAGCAAAACAGCTCTTTCGTTCAACGATTTTCCCTTTTTCAGTTTCAGTATAGCTGCTCCATTCACAACAATTCCCAAAATAGCCAACAAAAACATTCCTTTTGCATTAGCGGCTTCCGGGTGAATCAATCGACCAATGGCTGCCTGAATCACAAAAATAGATCCCACCAGCAATACGACAGAAATAAAAATCGCCCCCAACAAAGAAAATCGCTTGTAACCATATGAATAATATTTGTCACCTCCCTTATTAGAAAGCCTTTGCAGATACCACGCCACACCCAACGAAATGCTGTCGCCGAAATCGTGCAGCGCATCCGACAAAATGGCCACGCTGTTGGTGAGGATTCCCCCAACAAGTTCAATAACCGCAAAACAAAGATTGAGCACAAATGCTACTACTATGTTTTGTGTTGCGTGGTCGTGATGAGAATGATCGTGAGACATAAAATTTAATTTGCTAATTGTTCAATTTGCCAATATGCCAATTTAATTGGCATGTTATCGTATTTGAATATTTCAAATTTCCCTTACTGCGCCCTTATCTGCCGAACTAACCATGCTTGCGTAAGCTTTCAGCGATTTTGATATTTTTCGTTCGCGGTCAGCAGGAGTGAAGGCTGCGTTTCCTCGCACCTCTTCTGCTTGACGACGAGCCGCTAATTCTTCATCGGAGACCAACAGGTTAATGCTACGATTCGGGATGTTGATAGCAATACGGTCACCGTCTTTAACCAAGCCAATGTTTCCTCCCGAAGCGGCTTCGGGCGAAATATGTCCGATAGAAAGACCCGAAGTTCCTCCTGAAAATCGTCCGTCGGTAATCAAAGCACATTCTTTGCCCAAATGTTTCGATTTAATATAAGTAGTTGGATAGAGCATCTCTTGCATCCCCGGGCCACCTTTAGGGCCTTCGTAAATGATTACCACCACATCCCCTGATTCTACTTTACCTGCTAAAATACCGGCGCAGGCACTATCCTGCGAAGTAAAGACTTTTGCAGTGCCATCGAATCGGAAAATCGACTCATCGACACCGGCAGTTTTCACCACGCAGCCCTGTTGAGCAATATTTCCGTAAAGCACGGCAAGGCCACCATCTTTTACATAAGCATGTTCCATATCACGAATACACCCTTTTTCACGATCGGTGTCAAGTTCGGCGTATTGTTCGTTTTGTGAGCCAAGTACTAAGTTAAAACGGTTGCCCGGTGCACTTTTCCATTTATTCAATGCAATGCCCGACGATGTGCCTTCCGACAAACTGAATGAAGCAATAGCCTCTTCTAATGTAAGACCATCCACCCGTTTCACTGAAGTATCAACCAATTTAGCTTTTGCCAGTTCGCCCATAATGGATAGAATGCCTCCTGCGCGGTTCACGTCCTGAATATGATATTGTGAATTGGGAGCCACTTTTGATAACACCGGAGTGCGGCGTGATAGTTCGTCTATATCTTTCATCGTAAATTCCACCTCAGCCTCATGGGCTACAGCTAAAAGATGAAGAATAGTATTGGTGGAACCTCCCATGGCAATATCAAGAGTCATTGCGTTGAGTACCGCTGTGCGGGTAGCAATAGAACGTGGCAGCACGCTTGTGTCGTCGTCACTGTAATATTTGTAGCAGTTTTTTACAATAAGATGAGCCGCATCTATAAACAGCTGTTTGCGATTGGCGTGAGTTGCCACAATGGTGCCGTTGCCGGGCAGAGCCAGTCCAATAGCCTCGTTGAGACAGTTCATGGAGTTGGCAGTAAACATGCCCGAGCAGGAGCCACAGGTAGGACAAGCCGCACGTTCCACCTTATCAAGCGTACTTTCGGGAACATTGCTGTCACCTCCTTGTATCATTGCATCAATTAAGTCAAGTTGTTTGTCATCTATCTGACCGGCCTCCATTGGCCCCCCGGAAACAAAAACTGCCGGAATATTGAGTCGCATAGCAGCCATCAACATACCTGGTGTAATTTTATCGCAATTGCTGATGCAAATCATTCCATCGGCTTTGTGGGCATTTACCATATATTCCACACTATCGGCAATAAGGTCGCGCGAAGGCAGCGAGTATAGCATCCCGTCGTGACCCATAGCAATACCGTCGTCTATGGCAATTGTATTGAACTCCGCCGCAAAACATCCCAGACGTTCAATTTCCGCTTTTATCTGTTGTCCGATGTCATGTAAATGTACATGCCCAGGTACAAATTGAGTAAACGAATTGACAATAGCGATAACTGGTTTGCCCATTTGTTCGTCTTTCATTCCGTTGGCGCGCCACAGCGAGCGCGCACCTGCCATCAAACGGCCCTGGGTGGTGGTATTACTTCGTAAGTTCATATCGTGTAAATTAATTTTGAATTTTGCTGTTACATTAAAAAAGCCTTTCCCACGTTGGTGAGAAAGGCTTCGCTAATTATATGCTTATGCTACTACATGCCCGTCTCACCTTTAGGAATTGACCAAAAGGACCACCACGTTCACGAGTAGAATAGAATTGTTCATTGTTCTGCTTTTTGTAGGTGCAAAGATACGTCTTTTTCGGTTTTCTCCAACAATCTATCGAAAAAACTTTCTCAAAAAATGTGTTTTTGCCTTTTTTAGGCTGTTTTTGTAATGATTTGGAAGTTTTCAGGTGGTTTTTCAATATGATTGTTATCTCCCTGTTTTCATTTACACAAATTCATATTGAGAAGGAGGTCCTCTATTCCGCTATTGCTTTAAAAATGGAAACTCCCGATCATTGCTGGTCGGAAGCTTCACTTCTACCCTTAAAGACTTTGGTTAAGAATAACTGAGCATCCCACTTGCGAGATGTCAAGCTAACACAAGTCTGTTTATCAACAAACAAGCGATGCAAATGTAATCGATTTTTAGCAAAATCCTCTGTTTTCGGGCAAAAAAAAATTTTTGCCCGAAAACAGAGGATTTTAGTAACTTTGTAACTCAAAATAAATCACAAACTGGACAATATGAGATCCCTAAAAAGTCATTTTTTTCTTGTTTTTGTCATTGGATTTTCGGCAGTTTGTGCTGCCCAAACTCATTCCCCCGCAGTTTCTTATGGCAAAAATCCTACTGCAGGCAACTATTTGTCAACGCGAGGTATCAAACTATACTATGAAACGTATGGCACAGGTGAACCATTATTGATGATTCATGGGAATGGAGGTTCAATCGAAAACTTTGCGAATCAGATTCCCTATTTTGAGAAAAAGTATCAGGTTATTGCTGTAGATAGCCGTGCTCAGGGAAAATCGGTTGATGCGTGCGATTCACTGAGTTTTGAAATGATGGCCGACGATTTTAATGCCTTGCTCGACTCAATGCATATTTCCTCTTGCCGGGTGCTCGGGTGGAGCGATGGTGGCATCAACGCCATTGTAATGGCTATGCGACATCCCGAAAAGGTGAAAATGCTGGCCGAAACCGGCGCCAACCTTTGGCCTGACTCTTCCGCTCTTGAGCCACACGCGGTTAAAGAGTTGATAGATGAGTACAATACATTGGGCAAAAAACCGCAAACTCCAAAGGTGAAACTTATCCGAAAGTTAGCAGCATTAGATATATATCAACCAAATATCAGGCTCGAACAGTTGAAATCGATTCATTGTCCGGTGTTGATTATCGGAGGAGATCACGACTTGATTCTGCCGCTGCATACGCTTACTATTGCCCAAAACATACCCGGAGCTTTTTTGTGGATAGTGCCCGATAGCGGTCATGCTACATTGATTCAGCACAAAGATCAATTCAATGCCGTTGTCGATAGTTTCTTTTCCAAACCAAAAGAGATAAAAAAGTGATATTTTGTGCGGAAAAACTTGCGAATTCTCATTTTTTGTTGTTTCTTTGCATCATAATATAAACAGTATGAGATTATTTATAAGCAATAGTTGGTGGCGCACTTCATTCCAAAACTAAGGGGGTTGAAGCGTTATCATCATGTTTTTTTATAAAACAAAATTAGCCGCAGGAACCCAATCCTGCGGTTTTTTTATGTAGCAGATATACACAACAAAAAATATTATTATTAATCAATTATCAAAAATCTTACGGATGAAAACTACGAAAAAAATTCAATTGCCCGAAAGCGAAATGCCGAAGGCCTGGTACAACATTTTGGCCGACCTTAAAAACCAACCATTACCCATGCTTAACCCAGGCACAAAACAACCGTTAAAACCTGAAGAGATGGGAGGGCTTTTTGCAAAAGGTCTTGTAGAACAAGAATTTACAAAAGAACGCTATGTGGAAATTCCTGACGAGGTTTGGCAATTGTACAAAATTTACCGTCCCTCACCACTGGTGCGTGCTTCAGGACTGGAAAAAGCGCTGGATACACCGGCAAAAATTTATTTCAAAAACGAAAGCGTCAGCCCTGTAGGATCTCACAAGCTAAACTCAGCGATTCCACAAGCTTATTACAATAAAATTCAGGGAGTTAAGCACATCACCACAGAAACCGGAGCCGGACAATGGGGAAGCGCCATGAGTGTAGCCTGCAAGCACTTCGGACTTGATTTACAAGTATATATGGTGAAGGTGAGTTACGACCAAAAGCCTTATCGCAAGTTTGTGATGCAAACCTACGGCGCCGAAGTAATCGCTTCACCAAGTACCCGCACTGCAGCCGGACGCGCATTGTTGGCTGCTAATCCCAACAGTTCGGGTAGTTTGGGTGGTGCCATTTCGGAAGCTGTGGAAGCTGCCGTAACACATGCCGATACCCGTTATACATTGGGAAGTGTACTCAATCACGTAATTCTGCATCAAACCATTATCGGCCTCGAAGCCGAAAAACAAATGGATATGGTGGGCGATTATCCCGATATAGTAATTGGCTGCTTTGGTGGTGGTTCCAATTTTTCAGGGATTTCGTTCCCTTTCTTGCGTCACAATATTTTAGATGGAAAAAACACCCGTTTTATTGCAGCCGAACCTGCTTCATGCCCAAAGTTAACGCGAGGAAAATTTGAATATGATTTTGGCGATTCAATCGGAATGACACCGCTTATTCCGATGTACACACTTGGTCACGATTTTCAACCGGCCGACATTCATGCAGGCGGATTGCGTTATCATGGTGCAGGTTCTATCGTGAGCCAGCTGCTTAAAGATGGTTTGATTGAAGCTGAGTCGGTGAAACAACTTGAAACTTTTGAAGCCGGTGTGTTGTTTGCACAATCGGAAGGCATTATTCCTGCTCCCGAATCTACTCATGCCATTGCCGTAGCTATTCGCGAAGCGTTGAAAGCCAAAGAAGAAGGCAAAGAAAAGGTGATTTTGTTTAACCTTTCAGGCCACGGATTAATTGATATGGCTGCATACGACAACTATTTTTCGGGAAATCTTGGCAATTTTGAAGTACCCGATTCTGAGATTGAAGCAAACGTATCGAAACTTGAGAAACTGGTTTAATACCACTTTCTCTTTACAACGAAGTCGAATAAGTGTCACCAACGCATGGTTTTTGCTGTAAAATAGCGAACTTTGCAGTCGGAAGTCACTATTCGACTTCGTTTTTGTAATGAACTACCAAGAAACCATACAATATCTCTATAACTGTTTGCCGGTGTTTCAGCATCAGGGTGCATCTGCCTATAAACCGGGGCTTGACAATACGATTCTTTTGGATAATTATCTGGGTCAACCTCATCGCCGCTATAAAACTATCCACGTAGCAGGCACCAATGGCAAAGGCTCTGTGTCGCATTTCATTGCGGCCATTTTGCAATCGGCAGGTTACAAAACGGGGCTTTATACCTCTCCTCATCTCAAAGATTTTAGGGAACGAATTCGTGTAAACGGCGAGATGATTTCTGAATCTGCGGTGGTCGATTTTGTCGAAAAACATCGTCCTTTCTTTGAGCCTGTGCATCCCTCTTTTTTTGAATTGACGATGGAGATGGCGTTTGACTATTTTGCCTCTCAGCATGTCAATGTAGCGGTTATTGAAGTGGGTCTTGGCGGACGACTCGACAGCACTAATGTGATTACTCCCGAATTGAGTATTATTACCAATATCAGCTTCGACCACGTGCAATTTTTGGGTGATACATTACCGAAAATTGCGGCAGAAAAGGCCGGTATCATAAAGCATAAGGCTCCTGTGGTGATAGGTGAAGCCGAAGGTGAGGTGAAAGAGGTATTTATCAAAAAAGCAACCGAAATGGAAGCTCCTCTGTTTTTTGCGGAGAGCCAGGTACAATTACACCCAGAGAAAAATGGATTTTCATGTGCTCAATACCCACACTTAGAGGTGGAATTAAAAGGCGTGTATCAACAGAAAAACGTGCGTACAGTGATTGCCGCTGTCGAAGAGTTGCAAAAAAGCGGTTTTATACTCTCGGAGGATACTGTACGTAGAGGTTTTAAAGAGGTAACGGAACTTACTGGATTGCAAGGCCGTTGGCAGGTGTTGCAAGCACATCCGACCATGGTGTGTGATACGGGACACAATGAAGCTGGTATCCGCTGTGTGGTACAACAATTATCCGAACAAAAATATGATCGTTTACATATTGTGTTTGGAATGGTGAATGATAAAGAAATTGATACAGTTTTGAGCCTTTTACCGAAAAAAGCTATCTATTATTTTACACAGGCAGCAATACCAAGAGCACTTGAAGCGCAAAAATTGCAGCATGATGCGTCAAAATTTGGGCTTCAGGGTGATTTTTATTCTACAGTAAAATCAGCAGTAGAGGCTGCGAAAGTGGCTGCAAATGAGGGTGATTTTATCTATATTGGCGGAAGCACATTTGTGGTAGCCGAAGCAATTTAATGCTTTCATTGAAAAAAAGAGTCAAAAGCTTGTGGGAATCAAAATATCGCTTTATCTTTGCAACGCTTTAATGAAAGGGCGTTTAGCTCAGCTGGTTCAGAGCATCTGCCTTACAAGCAGAGGGTCGGCGGTTCGAACCCGTCAACGCCCACCCAATATAAAAAACCACTTGCAAATTTTTTGCAAGTGGTTTTTTTGTGCTGCAAACCAACAACAGGTCAACAAAAGAACTTGAGGAATAAAAAAACTGCCTCAAACAAAATGTTCAAGGCAGTTTCAGAAAATGCTTAAAAAGCGGTGAGGGGGGGATTCGAACCCCCGGTACAGTCACCCGTACGTCAGTTTAGCAAACTGGTGGTTTCAGCCACTCACCCACCTCACCAGTATTGGGCGTTGCTAAAAACAAGCTGCTTAAAAAGCGATGCAAAAGTAGGAATAAAATTTTACTTTTTCAAACTATCTTACAAAATATTCTGGAATGGAATCACTAAATTTGCAGCGTGATTTCTGAGAGCTTAAATATTAGAGAGTTATGAAAAGAAAAAAATATCGTAAATCTGGATGGTTCAAAAGAATAGCATGGATACTGGCAGCACTTACTGCACTGTTTATCGGCTATCAAACTTTTACATACTTCCGTGGAAATTTCTTCACGCCTTCGCATAAAACGGTGTATATATATATTCACGACAATGCTAGATTTACCGATGTGGTAAAGCAAATTGAACAAAAAAAGGTGGCCCGAAAGCTGTCTTCTTTTGTAACTATGGCTAAAATGGAAGGATATGACACCAAAGTACGACCCGGACGCTATGCGATAGAAAACGGCATGACAAATCAACACTTGATTTCCAACCTCAAAAAACATATTCAGGCTCCTGTTTCGCTTAAATTCAACAACATCCGCACAAAAGCTCAACTGGCTCAGCGCCTGTCACAGCAATTACAGTTAGATTCTTTGACTCTTATTGCTTTATTGAATGATTCGGTACAGGAAACAAAATACGGATTCAACCCCGAAACAATTGTAGCAATGTTTATTCCCAACACATATGATATATTGTGGGATATCCCTGCCGAACAATTTATGAAGCGAATGCATCATGAGTATGAAACGTTTTGGACTGCCGAGCGTAAACAGAAAGCGAAGGCTACTAACCTCACCCCTGTGGAAGTATGCACACTGGCCTCAATTGTGGAAGAAGAATCCAATCACAAGGCTGACAAGGCTATTGCGGCAGGTCTCTACATGAACCGACTGCGGTTGCACATGCCTCTTCAATCTTGCCCTACCATTAAATTTGCCCTCAATGATTTTACGTTGAAACGCATCACCGGAAAACATCTGCGGGTCGTATCGCCATACAATACATATAAAAACGCCGGTTTACCTCCCGGCCCTATTCGGCTGCCAAGCATTGAGAGTCTAGATGCCGTACTCAATTTTACACCCAACAATTACCTCTATATGTGCGCCAAAGAGACTCTGAATGGCGAACACTACTTTGCCGCAACATGGGAAGAACACAAACGAAATGCGGCCAAATATGCAGCAATGATGAATAAAAAAGGGATCTATTAATTAAAATATCCCTCTGATATGATGTTGCGACAACTCTTTCCGTAACAAATCGGAAGCAGGGGCAACGCTCCGGAGTAATATCCAGAAACGATCGCTATGGTTGTGCTCTACCGTATGGCAAAGTTCATGAAGTATCACATATTCAATCAGATGCTGTGGCAACAGGAGCAAGTACAATGAAAGATTAATACTGTTTGTTCGCGAACAACTCCCCCAACGGGTTTTACTTTCCTGAATTTTTATTGCACTATATTTAAACCCATGTTTTTCAGATAATTGCATAAGCAAAGGCGGAAGTTGTCGCTTTGCTGCCTGACGCAAAAAGTAGATGATTCCCTTACGAATTGCTGATTGTACGGATGGTGCATGAATCTCGTGTTTTTGGGGATACTCTACCGTGAGGACAGAATCAACGAGACGAAAAAAGAGTTGAGGACGGTCAACAGCCACCACTCTTGTTGTGAATGTGAGTGTTTGCAAGGGGTGTTCTTCGTCAATGGGCGTTTGATGTTGCTTCTTTTTAAGAAGAAGATTCTCCCGCGACTTTTCCAACAATCGTAATCCATCATCATAATACCGTTTTGAAGGCAATGTGATTTGCACACCATCGACCGAAAGACGTACAAAAATATGCCGTGAACGTGGATTGATTTTGAATACTATTTTTCCCAGCTCAACATCAGAAATTGATTGACACATAATTTATTTGAATAAAAAAATACCATTCCGCTAACACGAAATGGTATTCACAAAAGCAGTATATCGCTTATTTTTTTACTGGAGCTTTTTCGCCTTTAGGAGCATCGGGTTTGGCAGGAGCTGCTTTTTCGCCTTTTTTGCAGCAAGGTTTCCCATCTTTCCCTTTTTCACCTTTTTTGCAGCAGCCTTTATCGGCTCCTTTGGCTTTGTCACAACAAGGTTTTCCATCCTTGCCTTTTTCACCTTTTTTGCAACAAGCTTTGTCGCCTTTGGCTTTATCGCCTTTTTCGGAGCATGCTTTGTCGCCTTTTTTGCATTCTTTCTTAATTTCTTTTTTTACTTCTTTTTTAGGAGCCGGAGCTGTTGTTTGAGCCATTGCTGTTATAGAAAACAAGAAGACCATAGCCATCATTACGCTTGCAATTTGTTTTTTCATACGTGTGAGTTTAGTGTGTTAAAATTCTGAATGCAAATATAGAGGGACAAAGTGTCGAAATTCACTAAAATCTGTTATATTAATCAGTACCTTTGATTAATTTACATTAAGACAGTTCTATCACAAATAGTTATATCCCGTTTATTATCAGAATACTATTACGGCAACTGTACAATAAGAAAAATATTCCCTCTAAATCTCAATTTTCAGATCGGTAAGTAATGCCACATAAGTTGCAATAGCGTCTCTTATTTCTTCTTTGCAGATGTATTCGTCTGCTTTATGCGAGCGGGAAGTATTACCGGGACCCATTTTGAGAGATGGGAAAGGCATTACAGCCATATCGGATAAAGTGGGAGAGCCGTAACAGGAACGTCCCAGTGCCACAGCTTTTTGCACTGCCGGATGTGAGAGAGAAATATGAGAAGAGCTTAAACGGGTAGAGCGGGGAGTCACTTCGCACGATACCAAAGCACGGATTTCTTCCAAAAGTTGCTGATTAGAGTAACAATCGTTGCTGCGTACATCGACTACAAAGGTACAACGGTCGGGCACCACATTGTGCTGGGTACCGGCGCTAATCATCGTCACACTCATCTTGACTTTGCCGAGCCATTCCGAAACCTTTTCAAATTGGTACGAACGGAACCATTCCATGTCAGCTACAGCCTTGTAAATAGCATTTTCACCCGTATCATGAGCTGCATGTCCGGCCTGTCCAAGTGTGAGACAATCGAGTACCATCAATCCTTTTTCGGCCACAGCTGCATTCATTTCGGTGGGTTCGCCCACTATCGCAAAATCAATATGCGGAAGCAAGGGTAAGAGCGAAACAATACCGTTCATACCCGAAATTTCCTCTTCGGCAGTAACTGCAAAAATAAGATTATAGGGCTGTTCTTTTGCGGCAAGGGCAAAGTAGGCGTGTAGAAGACTCACCACACTGGCGCCTGCATCGCTACTTCCTAATCCATATAATCGGTCACCTTCAAAAGTTGGACTGAAGGGATCGCGCTGCCAACCGGCATTCGGTTTTACAGTATCAATGTGCGAATTGAGTAAAATGGTAGGTTTGTCGGGATGGAAGCCCGGTGAAAGCATCCACACATTATTGCCCGAACGATTCACAGAATAGCCGCAACTCTCAATCCAACGTTCGAGATAGTCGGCCACCGCTTTTTCTTCACGACTAACGGATGGAATGGCAATCATCGCGGCAAGCAGTTCGATAGCCGAATCGCCATCGACCGAAGGAAAATGCAAAGTCGTTATTTCGTTCATTGTAATGTGATTATCGGTTTCAATTTGGACGGATAGTCAAAATCTGAATATCGTCAAACACTTCTGAGGCAATTGTCTGTCCATCAACTTTTGGCGCTTTCACACCTTCTCCGAGCCATAAAGGAGCAATCTCGATACGTGCTTCATCCCAAAGATTTTCTTTCACAAAAGCATCAAGCAACAATTGACCTCCCTCCACAATGAGTGATAAAATATCCCTATTATAAAGATCGTCCATAATCTGACCCAACATATTTTCGGCAAAGTTAATTGTAATATAGGTCAAATTGTTGCTGCTCTCCCTTTTTTGTTCGGTATATATCAGGGTTTGAATGGTTTGGTCAAATAAGTGGTAGGTGGTAGGAATACGCAATAATCTGTCAACTACCACACGGACAGGGTTTTTCCCATCCCAACGACGTGCAGTGAGCTTCGGGTTATCTTTGATGGCAGTATTTGTACCCACCATAATGGCCGACTCTTCGGTTCGGGCTTTATGTACCAGCACTTTAGTAAATTCGCTCGAAATCTGTACCGGTGGTGTCTCGCAATTATCCTCCCGTAAGCGGTCAAGGAAACCATCAGCACTTTGCGCCCATTTCAATTGTATATAAGGACGTTGCAGTCGTTGAAAAGTAAAAAATCTACGATTGAGCCATTCTCCTTCTGCTTCAAGCACCCCGGTTTTCACGTCAATACCGGCCTCACGCATCATGCTGATTCCACGTCCTGACACTTTAGGATTTGGATCAACATTGGCAATCACCACATTGAGAATTTTTTTTTGAATAATTAATTCTGAACAAGGGGGTGTTTGTCCATAATGAGAACATGGTTCGAGATTGACATAAAGAGTTGATTGTGACAGAAGTTCAGGTTGTGTGACGCTTGCAATGGCATTGACCTCTGCGTGGGCTTCTCCGTAACAACGATGATAGCCTTCGCCGATAATCCGACCATTGCACACCACCACAGCGCCCACCATCGGGTTGGGAGCCACGGTGCCTAATCCGTTTTCGGCAAGCTGAATGCAACGACGCATGTAATCGACATCAGTCATATTTTTTTTGCAGTTTGAAAAATTGAATCAAGATTTTTTGAATATATAATTCTGAAAAATGAAGACTTTATCACTTCACCATCTCACCCAATCACTACTTATTATTGTATTGATTCATTGCGTTTTGTATGCCCGCCAGGCAAAAGCTTTTGACAATGTCGCAAGCCATTTCAATGCGGGGTTTAAGGGCAACCTGTTCTTCAGCTGACCAGCGGCTTAACACAAAATCTACTTGCGCACCTTTGGGAAAATCGTTGCCAATGCCAAACTTAAGTCGCGAATAACTTTGTGTACTTAGTGTTTCCTGAATATGCTTCAGTCCATTATGACCGGCATCGCTCCCCTTTTGTTTCAGACGCAACGTGCCGAAAGGCAATGCCAGGTCATCGACTACCACCAACACGTTTTCGAGTGGAATATTCTCTTTTATCATCCAGTAACGCACTGCATTTCCGCTCAAATTCATGTATGTGGATGGTTTCAAGAGTATTAGTCGTCTTCCTTTGATGGACATTTCGCTCACGGCTCCGTAACGCAGGTCGTCAAAAACAACATTGGACGCCTCTGCGAGAGCGTCCAATACGTTGAAACCTATGTTGTGGCGGGTATTGTGATACTCTGCGCCTATATTGCCAAGTCCTACAATGAGGTACTTCATGTAGAAAATTTACAATTGTCTGATTATTACTTTATTTTTTTATTGCACGAGTTGCCTTAACGGTAGCTACAATTGCAGTTTTTGAGGTCAACATTTCAAGTTTCGGGAATGAAAGTTCACCCACCTGAATAGTTTTACCCAATTCAAGTTTTTCAACATTTATTTTCAATTGTTCTGGCACATCTTTGATAAGAGCTTTCACTTTCAATGTACGTACGTTTTGTTGCAATTTACCACCGGCTTTTACACCTTCGGCCAAACCTTCGAGACGAACAGGAATATCAATCTTAACCGGGTTTTTATCAATAACCTGCATGAAATCAATGTGTAGCAACTTATCTGTTACAGGGTGAAATTGTAATTCCTTGTAAATAGCATTGACTTTTTTACTATCAATAGTAAGTTCTACCAAGAAAATTTCGGGCGAATAAATCAATTTACGCACGTCGCCTGCTACTACTTCAAAACTGATATTGCCTTCTACTCCGTACAGGTTACAAGGAATGCCACCTGAGTTTCTTACTGCGTTTGTGGATTTTTTACCCACTTCTTCGCGGGTTTTTCCGCTTAGTTGAAATGTTTTCATTGTTGTTTTTTTTGTGTTACTCAAAATTAAAGCTGTTGAGATACAAGCTATTAATTGCTAAATTTCCCATCACACTTGTGCTTATTAAAAAGCTTGGCAAAGATACTATTCTTTTTCGGATTGACAAAATAACCAGTTTCACGTTTCAGATTTCATAATTTGCACAATCAAAATTCGTGCAGATAAATAAACCAACAGTCAGCGTTAGTTATAATTTGAAATCTCGAAATGCTTTATTCCGATAATTCGCCCTCTTTCAATAGATTGTACCCCGAATCTGAAAGCGTTTTTGCGGCATATTCCACGTCATTGCTTTTAATTACCACGGCTGCTTCCAAATTGTGAGCAAAGGCATAGAGGTATTCAATTTCGATTTCTGCTTTATCCAGTTGTTCGAGCACCCGATATAGTCCGCCGGGTTGATGCGACACTACCAATCCCACTACTTGTGTGGTGTTTACCGAAAACCCCTGTTCTTTTAAAGCAGTAAGAGCCACGTCGGTTTTATCCACAATCATCCTCAAAATACCGAATTCGGCAGTATCGGCAATGCTGAACGCCGAAATATTGACGGCGGTTTCGTTTAAGACTTTTGTCACCTGTGTGAGACGACCGGCCTTATTTTCTAAAAAAACGGAAAGTTGTTTGAGTAACATAGTCAAAAGGTTAATGTACTAATGAATTCAATGAGTTAATGTGTGAATAAGCTAATATGGTAATGAGTTAATGTGGCAGCCTGTTTTATTACATGGATATGTAACTACAGATTTTCATTCTCACGTTACCATATTATCTCATTGACTTATTATGTTGTTAATCAATAAGTTTTCTCTTGTCAATTACACGTTTGGCTTTTCCTTCGGAGCGTTCGATGGTTTTGGGCTCCACAAGTTTGATTTTAGCACTGATGCCCAATGTACTTTCAATATTTGCCTTTATTTTCTTGGTCAAACCTTCAAGCACACGAATTTCGTCGGAGAAGAAAGCCTCGCTCACCTCTACCTGAATTTCAAGAATATCCAGGTTGTTTATCCGGTCCACTATCAACATATAATGCGGTTCTGTTTCACTCATTTCGAGCAACACCGATTCTATTTGAGATGGAAACACATTCACTCCCCGTATAATCAACATGTCGTCGGAGCGTCCGAGGAACTTGTGTATGCGTGCAAGTGTTCGTCCGCAAGCACACTTTTCGGCTGTCATGGTGGTGAGGTCGCGGGTACGATAACGCAAAAGTGGCATTCCTTCTTTGGTAATGGTGGTAAAGACCAACTCTCCTATCTGTCCGTAAGGAACTGGCTGTAAGGTAATCGGGTCAAGAATTTCGGGAATAAAATGATCCTCAAAAATATGTAGTCCGTTTTGATGTTCGCATTCCATGGCAACACCCGGGCCGATAACTTCTGTCAATCCATAAATATCCAGCGCTTTAAGATGGAGTTTACTCTCAATTTCTTTGCGCATTTCATTAGTCCACGGCTCAGCACCAAAAATCCCACGACGCAGCTTTAATTCCGAAGGATCCATTCCCAGTTCCTTCATTGTTTCTGCTAAATACAAGGCATAGGAAGGAGTACAGGCCAATACGGTAGAGCCAAAATCGTGCATTATTTGCAACTGTTTTTTAGTATTTCCGCCCGAAGCCGGAATTACGGTAGCTCCTATCTTCTGCGCTCCCTGATGCAAGCCAAGTCCGCCGGTAAACAATCCGTAACCGTAAGAAACATGCACCACGTCGTTGTGATCGACTCCAGCAGCATAGAGGCTTCGTGCCACCACTTCCGACCACATTCGCAGGTCGCGACGGGTATAACCGCCCACTGTGGGTTTGCCTGTAGTCCCGCTAGAAGCATGTAAACGTACAATTTCACTTTGAGGCACAGCAAAAAGCCCGAACGGATAATTATCGCGCAGGTCTTGCTTGCCGGTCAAAGGCAAATCTTTGAGTTGGTCGATACTGGTTATATCTCCCGCCTCAATGCCCATTTCCTGAAATTTTTTACGGTAAAAAGAAACGTTGTAGTAAAGGCGGCTAATCATATTGTGCAACCGTTCGTTTTGTAACTGAACCAGCTGCTCTCTATCCATGCACTCGGCATGTTCATTCCAAATCATCGTGGTATAAATTTGATGTGTAAAGGTTCACAAAATAATAAATGAAAATCACAAAATGTTGCTTTTAAATTTCCATTTAAAACGAATTCAGGCTGCAAACTTACATTTATTTATTGAAACTGACAATTGAAAATGGGTTTTTCAGATGATTTTCTTTTGCCACGAAAGTGATAGTTGTAAATGAAAAACAGTTTCTCCCGACAAAGTGCCAAAAGAAACTGTTTAGCTTATAATGAGCTATCTATGAGTTACAATTCTTTGGTATATGACCGCCGGGTTTTGACGTGAGTGGTGTCAAAGCTATCCCACAAAGTTGAAACTTTATGGTTGGTCTCCAACTCAGGATTGGTTTCGGCATATTCGTAACCTGCTTTCGCATAGATAGGCATAAGTTCTGAAAATAGCAGTGCACTGGCTCCTTTCACCTGATAATCAGGCCTTACTGCCATTAAGTAAAGGTCAACAACCTTGTTTGCTCCTTTCAAAGCTTTGAGCATGTAGATCCATCCAAATGGAAACAATTTGCCTTTGATTTTTTGCAAAGCCTTTGTCATACTGGGCATTGTAATTCCAACGGCAACCACTTCATCATTTTCATTGACAATGACACAAATCAAATCAAGACGTACAAAAGAAAGATAAACGTTAATGTAAAAATTCATTTGCGCAGGAGAAAGCGGTGAAAAACCGTACAAATCACTGTAACAGGTATTCAGGAGATCGAATATTTTTGTGCCGTAGTGGTTTACAATTTCGCGCGATGATTTGAAATGCTTGACTGTAAGTTTGTGCTTGGCTTTGACAATATCTGCAATGCGAAAATGCTTTTCAGGAAACACTTTGGGAATCTGCACGTTATATTCTTTCCAGTCAATGTCTTTTTTGTATCCAAGCGCCTCCATGTGAACCGGATAGTAAGGAAAATTGTAATTAGTGGCCATCGTTCCCGGGCGGTCGAAGCCAAATACAAGCATTCCTTCACGGTCAAAATCAGTAAATCCACAGGGACCTTGTATAGAAGTCATTCCTTTGTCTTTGGCCCATTTTTCTGCAGTCGAAAGTAAAGCACGGGTTACTTCGATGTCGTCAATCATATCCAACCAGCCGAAACGGCCATGTTTATTCTTCCAATGTTCGTTGGCACGGTGGTTGACTATTGCAGCCACACGACCCACCATTTTGCCATCTTTAAATGCCATAAAACAAGCCGCATCGCATACCTCGAATGAGGGATTTTTTTCGCGGCTCAACACCGTCATATCGTCCATCAACAAAGGTGGTGCTGCATAAGGATGGTTGGAATACATCTTTATGGTAAACATTACGAATTGCTTTAATTCGGCTTTGGTGGTAACCTCTTTTATTACGATGGACATAAGTGCATTTGATTAAAAAGATGAGAGCAAAGGTACAAAAAAAATTAAATCTTCAAACTGCTATAAAAAATAAACCGATCCCACCTATAAGGGTAGAATCGGTTATATAAATATCTCTTTTCGGATTAGTTATTTTCCGGACGCAGACTACGAACCACTTTGCCCGTACGCCACATTTCGCTTTCACGAAGTTCAGCCAGTTCAGCATCCAGTCCTGCACGATAGTCAGGTTTTGAATTGGTGTCAATTGAACGTTGAGCTTCGTTTCCACAAGCTACTTCAGCATACAATTTTGCAAAAACAGGTTTCGTTGCATCGTGGAAAGGACCTTTCCAGTCTAGGGCACCACGTTGTGCGGTAGTAGAACAGTTGGCATACATCCAGTCCATACCGTTTTCAGCAAACAAAGGCATCAGCGATTGTGTGAGTTCTTCCACGGTTTCGTTGAATGCTTCGGAAGGTGTATGTCCGTTTTCGCGCAACACTTCGTACTGAGCAGCCAAAATACCCTGAATAGCACCCATCAATGTACCGCGTTCGCCGGTTAAGTCTGAATATACTTCGCGTTTGAAGGTGGTTTCGAACAGATAGCCCGAACCAACACCAATGCCGAGAGCAACTACACGGTCGAATGCTTTGCCTGTAGCATCTTGGAAGATAGCATACGAGGAGTTCAAACCGCGACCTTGCAAGAACATGCGACGCAATGAAGTTCCTGAGCCTTTAGGAGCAACCAGAATTACATCCACATCGGCAGGAGGCACAATGCCTGTACGTTCCTTGTAAGTAATAGCAAAACCATGAGAAAAATAGAGCGCCTTACCTGGTGTAAGGTGTTTTTGAATCGTAGGCCATACTGCAATTTGAGCAGCATCCGACAACAAGTATTGAATAATTGTGGCGCGTTGGCAAGCCTCTTCGATTTCGAAAAGCGTTTCGCCAGGCACCCAACCATCAGCAATGGCTTTGTCCCATGTTTTGGAGTCTTTGCGTTGACCTACAATGACATTAAAGCCATTATCACGCAGGTTAAGGCCTTGTCCCGGGCCTTGCACACCGTAGCCGATTATTGCGATTATCTCGTCTTTTAATACCTCTTTCGCTTTTTTCAAAGGAAATTCGTCGCGGGTAACTACGTTTTCGTCAACCCCGCCAAAATTCATTACTGCCATTGTTATTGATATTAAGTTGAAATTATGGTTTCTTCTTTAATTATCAGCCCATTGCAATTTCATTTTGCATACCGGCTGACCGTCTTGCTTCTTGATTTCAAAGAAACTTACTAACTCCTGTTGTGTTTCGTAAATATTAACTGTCTCACCAAAGAGCACCTCATGTAAAAAGTTGATTTCAAATCGCTTTACGGTATGACTTTTATGCCAATCCATCGAAAAGCGATCAAGCAACCACTCCACATATTTCATGCTGTTGGCATGTTGATTGAAATCAATATCGCTATATCGAACGGTGTGAATTTCCACCACTCCACCCTCCACCGAAGGTAAACGGGTTGCTTTTGCGATAACTGACGGTTCGCCCGATACCGCTGAATTCAAATATGATAATGTCTTCAAATCTACAGCTCTGCGCGTAGCAATATCCATCATTGCCCATATTGTAGATGCTCCACCGATAACCATTCCTTCATTATCTTTAATGCGAAAATTACGGGTTGTGGCGGCTCTGCTAATTTCTTCCACCCAAGTTTCGATGGATATTTTTTCGTTCAGTTGCGGAAAACGGCTCATCTCTATGGCCATTCTAGAAATCACCCAAGTGTGATTTTGGGAGTTTAAATCATGCATTCCAAATCCATTTGCATCGGCCGATTTTCCTGCAGCCTGCAAAAAATAGTCGCCTAAAGCCGGCAAAGATATTCTTTCTGAGCAATCGCAATCCTGCGGACTTAACTGAAATGGAAATTGACCAAATACCGGCATATTGCAAATAAACGATTTTCTTACAAAATGAAGGAATGCAAACTTGCTTTGTTGCAAACTGAAAGCAAAATTTCGTGCAAAGGTACACTTTTTTAAGCAAAACGAAAATCTGAGCTGTGAAAATTTTTGATTATCAGCATCGGTTTATCGCTTCCTTTTGAAAGAACGCGATTTCCCATTGTTTTCAAATACTCTGTCGTTTTTCTTATCTTTCAAGCCTAACAATTTCTCCATCAGGTCAATACGCTTCATGCTACGCAAGTCGTTCATTATCGCCTGACGAAATTCGGGTTTATACCAGAAAAAGAACTGTTGCTGTGCTTTTTTCTCATCCGAGGTTTTGGGTGTTGCCACCTTGTCGCCTGTATATGGATTGATACCTGTATAATACATTTCGGTGGAGAGTGTCATGGGTGTAGGTGTAAAATCCTGCACCTGCTCCAACTTAAAGTTCATTGTTTTAGTGGCAACGGCCAATTCAGCCATATCAACATTGGTGCAACCGGGATGACTTGAAATGAAGTAAGGAATCAATTGCTGATTCATATCAATTGCGGCATTAATCTCTTCAAAACGATTCACAAACCGTTTGAACAGAATAAACGGAGGTTTCCGCATGTGAGCCAGAACCTTGTCGGAGGTATGTTCCGGTGCCACCTTCAATCGTCCAGAAACATGATGCTCTATCAATTCGCGGGTATAGTCGGTAAGGCTTTTATCCACCTTCTCCTCACCCGTTTTGTGCAATAACAAATCGTAGCGAACACCGCTTCCAATAAAGCTTTTCTTGATAAAAGGCAAATTATCTACCTGATGATACAACCGCAACATGCGTGAGTGGTCAATATTAAGATTGCGGCATATTGACGGGAAAATGCACGAAGGACGTTTGCACTTTAGACAAAGGTCTTCTTTAACACCTTTCAATCCATACATATTGGCCGATGGCCCGCCTAAATCGGTAAGATAGCCTTTGAAATCAGGCATTTGTCCTATTTTCTTTACCTCCTTCAAGATTGAAGCTTCGGAGCGTGAAATGACCTGTTTGCCCTGATGCATGGAGATGGTGCAAAACGAACAACCGCCAAAACAGCCGCGATGCGTATTGACCGAAAATTTTATCATTTCAAAGGCAGGAATTGCCCTGTCTTTGTATTTAGGGTGCGGCAAGCGGGTGTAGGGTAAGTCGTAAGCGGCATCAATTTCGTTTTGAGTCCAGGTAGCATAAGGCGGATTGACCACCACCGTTTTATTTCCCTGCTTCTGAATTATCCGCGATGCAACTATTTTATTCGACTCTTCTTCAATTAATCTAAAATTGTGAGCCGAGTTTAGTTTATCCTTCAGGCATTCATCATGTGTCATCAGTGTAATGGTTCCCCGCTCAGGGAAAGTGGCCAAAGCTTGCTGACCAGAAACCACAAACGCCGTTTGCGGAATTGTTTGATGTTGAGAAATATCAGGATTTTGCTGCAATGCTTTCACCAACTCTTTTATAGTTTTTTCGCCCATGCCATACATCAACATGTCGGCTTTACTCTCAAGCAGAATGCTACGTTTGAGCGTATCCGACCAATAGTCGTAATGAGTAAAACGGCGCATGGAGGCTTCAATACCGCCAATTACTACCGGCACATCGGGGAAAAGTTGCTTGAGAATGTTGGAATAGACCACCGTAGCATAATCGGGACGAAAGCCCGAAACGCCACCGGGAGTATAGGCATCGTTAGAGCGAAGCCGTTTGTTGGCAGTGTAGTGATTCACCATCGAATCCATGCTGCCGGCCGATATTCCGAAAAATAGACGGGGTTTACCCAGCTTTTTGAAGTCACGCAGATCGTCGCGCCAGTTGGGTTGCGGCACAATGGCCACTTTTAGCCCTTCGGCTTCCAATACCCGCCCAATAACTGCGGCTCCGAAAGCCGGATGGTCAATATATGCATCGCCCGAAAAGAGGATAACATCCAACTCTTCCCAACCACGCATTTCAAGCTCTTTTTTGGTGGTCGGTAACCAATCGGTATAATCTACCATTTTAAATTTTTTGGAATGTTATTCTACTGTTTGACAAGCATCCCGCCTATCTAATTTTCAGTGCTAACTATTTATATTATCAACATTGCATCGCCATAAATACCAAAGCGATACCCTTCCTGAATGGCTTTTTGATAGGCATCGAGTACCATATCATAACCTCCAAAGGCACACGTAAGCATCAATAAAGGAGAATAGGGAAGATGAAAATTGGCAATCAGGCTATCGGCTACTCCAAAATCGTAGGGAGGAAAAATAAATTTATTGGTCCAGCCATCATAGGGCTTAATGGTTCCGTTGGTGCAGGCACAAGTTTCCAACGCACGCATCACTGTAGTTCCTACCGCGCATACCTTACGATTTGTCTCTTTTGCATGGTTGATGGTACCTACTGCGTCGGGTGTAACCCACATTTGTTCAGAATCGACTTTGTGTTTTGTCAAATCTTCCACATCAATTTCGCGATAGTTGCAAAGTCCGGCATGAAGTGTGATATAGGCAAAATCTACCCCACGTATTTCAAGCCGCTTCAACAATTCGCGACTAAAGTGCAGACCGGCAGTAGGAGCTACCACGGCACCTTCGTGTTTTGCAAAAATGGTTTGGTAACGACTTTCGTCTTCAGGTTCCACTTCCCTTTTAATTGATCGGGGCAGCGGTGTTTCTCCTAAATCGTAGAGCGTTTTACGAAATTCTTCGTAACTGCCATCGTACAGAAAGCGCACAGTGCGCCCACGAGATGTAGTATTGTCAATGACTTCGGCCACTAACATGTTGTTTTCGCCAAAATAGAGTTTATTGCCTACGCGGATTTTTCGTGCCGGATCGACCAGCACATCCCACATGCGTAAATCATGATTCAACTCGCGCAACAAAAATACCTCAATCTTTGCCTCTGAGTTATCTTTAGTACCATATAAACGAGCCGGGAAAACGCGTGTATCATTAAACACAAACACATCCTGATCGTCATAATAATCAAGAATATCGTTAAAAGTGCGGTGTTCAATTTTACCTGTTTTGCGATGCAACACTAACATACGCGATTCATCTCTGTGTTTGGTAGGATAAAGGGCAATTAATTCGTCGGGAAGTTTGTACTTGAATTGCGAAAGTTTCATATATTGAATTAGTTAGATGGAAATATTCTCACGATTATCATCAGCACGAGCACACCACTATTCCACCCTTTTTTGGAACGGAAAATGCATATTGATAAATTGTATGCAAAAATACAACTTACTGATAGGCAATGTCAAGAGGCTAAAGGTTAATTATTTGTAATCAAAGAGAAAGAAATTAGCGACTCTCCATTTTGTAAACGAAGATTGAAAAAATATACAAAAACGGAGAAAATCACTCATTGGTTACAGTTTTTTGCAATACATCCTGAAACTCTTCGAGGGTAATGCATTGTTCTAATTTACAGTCACCTATACGTGTGCGAACAAGCTCCGTGAGGTGAGCCCCACTATTTAGCGCCAACCCAATATCACGAGCTAATGCTCTGATATATGTGCCTTTACTGCACACTACACGAATTTGGAGATATGGCAAGGCAAAATGCAGCACTTCCAGCTCATCGATGACCAGAGTTTTGGCTTTCAGTTCCACTTCTTGCCCCTTACGTGCATAATCGTACGCTCTTTTGCCATCAACCTTGACGGCAGAAAATACGGGTGGAACCTGTTGAATTGTGCCTACAAAACTTTTTAAGCGTTCATCCACCATTTCGCGGGTGATATCGTCAATCGGGTAGCGGGCATCCACCTCTTTTTCGAGGTCGAAAGAAGGTGTGGTGGCACCCAGCTCGAGTGTGGCAATATACTCTTTGGTCTGATACTGAAATGTTTCTATGAGTTTGGTAGCTTTACCGGTACAGATAATCATTACACCGGATGCAAGCGGGTCAAGTGTTCCCGCATGACCCACCTTGATTTTTTTGACTTTCAGATGTTTACTGATAAGCCACCGTACTTTATTTACCAGATTGAATGATGTCCAGTGTAGCGGTTTATTGAAATAGAGAATTTCGCCTTCTATAAAATCCATGTAAGATTAGTAATGCGTTAGTATTGTTTTTTGACCCAAAGCAGAATCAAAATTTATGCAACAACAATAACGCGATAATGACAAGACCGACCACAATGCGATAGTAACCGAAAAGACGGAAGCCATGCTTAGTAAGAAAAGTAATAAATGCTTTGATGGCAATGATGGCAACCACAAAACCAATGAAATTGCCCAACGCCAATATTGAAATGTTGTGTGAGGTCAGTATTTCGGGAGTGTCTTTATAAGCATCCCAAAGGCTCTTGGCAAAAGCTCCTGCCAATGTAGGCACTGCCAGAAAGAATGAAAATTCGGCTGCGGCTTTGCGGGTTAATTTCTGTTGCATACCTCCGATAATGGTAGCTGCACTCCGGCTCAAACCCGGTAACACTACAGCAAGCACCTGAAACAAACCGATATAGAAAGATTGCTTATACGTTATTTTTTCCTCTGTGTCCACTTTGGGGTTGCGAAACCAATTGTCGACAAACAGCAGCACAATACCGCCAAAAAACAATGTGCAAGCTATAAATAGTGGTGTCCCAATTAATTCATCGATATGTTTTTTGAGCAGTACGCCAAAAATTGCGGCCGGAATAAAAGCCACAAAAAGCTTATAATAAAACTTTAGTTTACTGAAATCGAAGAATTTGCGCCAATATAATACGATTACCGACAGGATAGTTCCAAACTGAATATTCTCAATAAAAAGTTTGGTAAAATCGCTTTTTTCGATGCCCATAAAGGCCGAAACCAAGGCCATGTGACCAGTTGAAGAAATCGGCAAAAATTCTGTAAGTCCCTCTACTATAGCGAGGATTATTGCATGAATTAACGTCATCGTTTATTCCTCTTTTTCAGAAGGCCACATAATAGCCACAATCATAAACAGGAAGCCGAACAGCGAAATCATTGGTCCTACCGTGATTCGACGTGTACTAAAAATATCGGGATTGAATTTTTCACCCGAAGCACCGCCTGTCATCAGCAAAAAGCCAAAAACGATTAGTGCCACCGAAACGCCCATCAAAATCCAATTAGTTTTACTCAGTGCAAAACCGGTTTTCTCGTTTGAAGTTTCCTTTACTTCGGGAATAATCTGCTTCTTCATTGATTTCTAATGTTATAGATTAATTTTTTAAATAAAATAGTAAGTGTCGGTGCGCATTCTTAAGTAGCGATTTACCGCAAAAAGTGATGCTAAAAAGGTAATCAAAAGGGCAAATATCAGTACTATACCGCCCACAATTGCCACTATATCCCAACGATAGAGATTGAAATTAGCGCCAATTTCAATTTGGAGATAATATAATGCCCCTGCTAATAAAACAAGTGCTAACAGCGCGGCTATAAGCCCGTTGAGAAGACTGTTCAAAATAAATGGACGGCGAATAAACCATGCATGCGCTCCCACCAATTTCATGGTGTTGATTAAAAATCGTTTGGAGTAGATACTAATGCGTATAGTGTTGTTAAGCAATATAATAGCTACAAAAAGTAAGATAATGGCAATTCCCGAAAGAATCCATCCAGTTTTTTGTATATTACTGTTAACCATACTAATAATGTCTTTTTGATACATAACCTGCTTCACTCCGGTATACTGCTTGAGTGTTTTCTCAATTTTAGTCACATACTCAGAAGTGGCATAGTCAGAATTGAGTTTCACCTCATACGAAGCCAATAACGGATTGTAGCCCAGAAAATCCTGTGGATTATCACCCAAATCGCGAATATGCTCTTTCAAAGCTCTTTCTTTATCAATATAGTCAAACGATTTTGTAGCAGGCATAGCCTTAATGGCTTTTTCGAGTACAATTCGATTATCTTGCCCGATACTGTCTTCGAGTACCACCGACATATTCACGTTTTCCCTCACATAATTTGACACATCATTGCCCACCATCAACAAAAGCGCGATAAAGCCTACCAAAAATAGCACCAACGCGATACTTATGGTAACGGTAAAGTGTAAGTTAAAGAATTTCTGCTTACGTGGCTTGACTGAATGTGACATTATACCCTGTTTTTGAATAAACAAATTAACGCGTTAACAAACGCCGGCAAACGAAATATGCTCTGAAACGAAGCTAACAATAAATAAGTTGAACCGAAGATCGACCATCAGTAAATCAATTGCAAAGATAGCTCTTTTCTAAATTACTAATTGTTAATTATCAATTATCAATTAAGCCTGCACCTTCTTTTGCTTTTTCCAAATGAAAAAGCCTCCAAGTAATACAAATAGTATCAACAGAATAGATGCTATATACGACAGCATATTTCCCATTGTATAGGAAGGAGGATCGAACTTGAATTCGACATCATACTGCCCGGGTTTTAATGCAATGGCGCGCAACAGGTAATCGGCTTTGAAATATGGCATCTTTGCTCCATTGATATACGCATACCATCCTTTATCATAATAAATTTCGGAAAATACAGCTACCTGATCAGAAGTCGATTTGAAGCTATATTTCACATCATTAGGCTCATAGCTCTTCAAGGTGATGGTGGCCGATGTATCTTTACCGAAAGCAGAAGGAATTGCTGCCAAAACAGCCTGCTCAACCAACACTTCGTGTTTTGTATCAATTTGTCCCAATTTATGCAAGGCTTCGCTGCCATTTGCTACCGGCACCACCTTCGATACCAACCATTGACTGCCATTGGTATAAGGATTAGGAATTGGAACTTTTCTGGAATCATATATCAGATATTTCATGTTCAACATATTCAACACACCCAGTTTTAAAAAGGAGAGCTGCACATCATCCAAAGTTTTACCGCCAATCTTCCCAATCTCAGGAATCAGCTGTACATCAATCAAATCCTGATACGAACGCAGCTTAGCACCATGATAACCACCAATGCTTTTGTGATAATAAGAGGTAGAAGCATCGTTGAACGGACTGACTTCAGGCGAAAGGTTGAGTACGCGATAATATGATTTGTCCTGCAAAATTGCATTATCGGCAGCAGTTGCGCTATAAGCACCTTCATGAGGTTTCGACACAAAATTGTCATCATTCAAATAACGTTTTGCCACCGGATACATATCGGCAATAAAAAGTACTCCAATAATAATGTAAAGGTGCATTGCCTTTATTTTTTTGAAAGAATAAATCCAAATTGCACCTGCCGCTAACAAAATAAATATCAGGGAGCGAAATGCATCGGCTTGTAGCATTGCCTGACGATCGAGTGCCAAAGTAGCTTTCAAGAATGCGTTGTCGCCTGTAAATTGTTGAGAATCGAGCGGAGAAGTAAAATTACCCGCCAGCGATGGAATAAGCCAAAAGAGGAAGCAGAAACCACCGGTAATGCCTGCTGACCAGTAAAGGCTCTTTTTTAATTTCTTCGGGTCAATGTCGTTTTTAGTCAATGCCTGAAGCGCTAATACGGCCAAAATAGGCATTGTGTAACCGGCAATGATCAAAATCATGGACACCGTGCGGAATTTATTGTAATAAGGCACATAGTCAATAAAGAAGTTGGTAACTATGCCGAAGTTCTTGCCCCATGCCAACACAATTGACAATATGGTTGCAGCCAAAAGCCACCATTTGTAACGCCCTTTGACCAAAAATAGCCCCAGGAAAAACAAAAAGCAGATAATAGCACCCACATATACAGGCCCGGAAGTACCCGGTTGATCACCCCAATATAACGGCCATTTTTGGGTACTCATAATTTGTTCGGCATTTGCTCCTAATGAACTGATTTTCTTTCCTGTAACCGAGTTTTCATCCAATGTACCAATACTCGCTCCACCTTTGAAATTAGGAATCATCAAGGTAAATGTTTCCCCTATTCCATAGCTCCAGCCTGTAATATAATCTCTTTCCAGTCCACCTTTCGATTTTTCAGTGCTGTGAGCCGTGTCCGAGCTCTGCCCACGCATCGAGTATTGTCCATATTCATAAGTAGTTATCAGCGAAGTGGCATTAATACCCATTGCCAGCACCACAGCCAGCAAAAGTGCACCTACAGTACCTAAAAATGGTTTGATTTGCTTATCTATAATTGCATAAATCAATTCGGAAATACCAAAAATAGCTAACAGGAACAATACATAATATACAATTTGCACATGCCCCGAGCGAATACCTAATGCCAAGAACACAGCCGTAAGAATGGCTCCCGTCCATCGTTTACCCCGAAATGCCATCACCACACTACCAATTACCGGCGCCATATAGGCCATAGTGATAGCTTTGCTGCTGTGCCCGGCCACAATGATGATAAAATTGTATGACGCAAAAGCAAAACCGATGGCGCCCACAGCACTCAGCCATGGATTCACCCTCAACGATAGTAAAAGGATATAAAATCCGATGAGATAAAGAATGAGATAGAAAACCGGTCGGGGAAAGTTTGTAAAAAAAGAGTAGATAAAACTTACCGCTGTAGCAGGAGTTTCCATCGCAATCTGATAGGTAGGCATCCCGCCAAACATACTGTTGGTCCACAAAGTAGGTGAGTCGTGTGATCCGTTGTAGTCGCTGGTTTCCTTAGCCATGCCGCCCCAGGTTGCATTATCGTGACCGATAACCACTTTTCCATCCAACACCGGGCTGAAATAGACGTAAGATATCACAATGAAAAAGATAACTGCCACAATATGCGGCAATGCTTTCGACCAAATTTGTTTGTTCATAAAAAATCTCTTTTTGATATTGAAGTTTGATATTTATTTACACCAACTCACCCTGAAGCGTGGCCGACGACGAATCGGTAATGCGCACTTGTACAAATTCGCCGATATGATGCCCGCCTTTGGGAAACACCGCTACCCTGTTTTGCGAAGTCCGACCAAAAAAATGCTCGCGCGACCGTTTTGAATAGCCCTCAATCAACACCTCAAAGGTTTTACCGATAGTTTTACGATTGGCTTCCGCCGAAAGATGATTTTGCAGGTCAATTATTTCATTCAATCGCTTTATTTTTAACTCTTCCGACACATTATCCGGGAGATGTTTGGCTGCATAAGTGCCCGGTCGCTCCGAATATTTGAACATAAATGCCGCATCAAAGCCCACTTCGCGCATCAGCGACAAGGTTTCGGTATGATCCTCCTCCGTTTCGGATGGAAAACCGCAAAACACATCCGTAGTGATGCTCGCCTCAGGTAAAATGCGTCGCAGCGCAGCTATTCTATCCAAATACCACTCGCGGGTATATTTTCGATTCATTCGGTCCAGCACATTGTTGCTGCCCGACTGTACCGGCAAATGAATATTTTTGCACAAATTGGGATAAGCTGCAATTGCCTCCAATGTCTTATCGCTCATATCTTTGGGATGCGAAGTAGTAAAACGAATGCGCATGGCAATAGCCGTTTCGGCCACTAAGCTCAACAGTTTCGGAAAATCAATCACCGTTCCTTCTATTTCAGAACGATAAGAGTTTACATTTTGTCCTAACAGGGTCACCTCTTTATATCCCCGCTGCTGTAAATCGCGCAGTTCGTTGAGAATGCTTTCTGCATCGCGGCTGCGCTCACGGCCACGTGTATAAGGTACAATGCAGTAGGAACAAAAATTATTGCACCCCCGCATGATAGAAATATAGCCCGAAATGGCATTCCCAATACGGGCAGGCAACACATCGCGGTACGTTTCGGTAGTCGAAAGCTCCACGTTGATGGCCTTTTCGCCTCGTTCCACGGCACCCATCAGATTTGGAATATCAAGGTACGCATCGGGGCCTACCACCACATCCACGCCATGATTGGCAATCAAATCTTCTTTTACCCGCTCGGCCATACAGCCGATAATACCTATAATAAGGCTTCTTTTCTTCTTTTTGAGTGAATCGAAATAAGCCAGTCGCGAGAGTACTTTTTGTTCGGCATTATCGCGTACAGAGCAGGTATTCACCAAAATAGCGTCAGCTTCGGTAATTTTATCGGTGAGCGTGTAGCCATCCATTTGCAAAATGGAAACCACCACTTCGCTATCGGCCACATTCATCTGGCAACCGTATGTTTCAATAAATAATTTTTTGTCGGAAACCGCTGATTGTTTATCAATTAGATTCTCCTCACTGATAGGATACTGCATGGGCAAAAGTCTATAATTTTGCGGACAAAGGTAAGCATTTTTTTGTGCATTGCACGAGCTATTTAGCGCAGAAACACTACGAAAATATCCATTGTACTTCAGACTTACATGTTGTTGCAATATTGACGAAGTATATTCAGGAATCTAAGAGTGAAAAAATCAACTATAAATGGGGAGTGCAACGAATAAAAGTTTCAAGTGGCAATTGTTGATGTATATTTGCAGGGAACCAATCAACAAAACTTTATTATGGAAAATAATATTCTGCACAATAAAGCGGAAAGCCGCTTTGAACTGGCTATCGAAGATCAAGTGTCATTTATTGATTACTTACTGGATAATCAGATTATTAACTTTACCCACACGTGGGTACCCACCCCTTTAGAAGGACGGGGAATTGCGGCATCGCTTGCCAAATATGCGTTAAATTTTGCAGCCGAAAACAATTTGCAGGTTATTCCTTCATGTGTGTATATCAGGGTGTATATTGACCGACATCCCGAATATAAATTGTTGTTATACAAGAAACCATAACGATAAAAATGGTTGTGGAAGTGCTATTGAGAATATGGCTTAGAGTTTCAACAGATCATTGAAATAAAGCTGTATATAAAATATTCGGGGTGCAGTATTACCGCACCCCGAATTCATTCTATTTAATCGTCTATCCAGTTTTTCATATCATCGGCTACCGAAGTAATGCCCCTGATACCGAAATTATTGACCAATACATTTGCTACATTAGGCGAAAGAAATGCCGGCAATGTGGGACCTAAACCAATGTTTTTTACTCCCAAGAAAAGCAATGCCAGCAATACAATAATCGCTTTCTGTTCGTACCAGGCAATATTATACACAATGGGTAGTTTATTGATATCGTCAAGTCCAAATACCTCTTTGAGTGTCAGGGCAATGACCGCCAACGAATAGCTATCGTTGCATTGACCGGCATCCAACACCCGTGGAATTCCACCTATATCGCCAGTTTCCAGTTTGTTATACCGATATTTGGCGCAACCGGCTGTGAGAATCACCGTATCTTTGGGCAGTTCTTTGGCAAACTCGGTGTAATAATTGCGCGATTTCATGCGTCCATCGCAACCGGCCATTACCACAAACTTTCTGATTGCTCCCGATTTCACGGCATCAACCACCTTGTCGGCAAGAGCAAGCACCTGATTGTGTGCAAAGCCGCCTACAATTTCACCTGTCTCAATTTCCTGAGGAGGAAGGCATTTCTTTGCATGAGTAATAATTGCTGAAAAATCTTTGGCTTTACCCTTTTCACGTTCCGCAATATGCACGGCTCCCGGCAGTCCGGCCGAACCGGTTGTGTAGATTCTATCCAAATATGTGGATTTTGAAAAAGGAAGAACAATACAGTTGGTTGTAAATAGCACCGGTCCGTTGAAAGTTTCAAATTCATCGCATTGCTTCCACCATGCATTGCCATAGTTTCCCACAAAATGGGTATATTTTTTGAATGCAGGGTAGTAATGAGCCGGCAACATTTCACTATGAGTATATACATCTACTCCGGTGCCTTCGGTTTGAGCCAACAGCTCTTCAATATCTTTCAAATCGTGTCCACTGATAAGAATGCCCGGCTTTGTGCCGACACCGATATTTACTTTCGTAATTTCAGGGTTACCATAGTGCGAAGTGTTGGCACCGTCGAGCACCGCCATGCCTTTCACACCATACTCTCCGGTTTGCAGGGTAAGTGCCACAAGTCCGTCCACAGTATTATCTGTTTTTGAAATCTGCGCCAAGGCGGAAGAGATAAAAGTGCTGATTGAGGTATCCTCGCAATCCAGATTCAGTGCATGATGTGCATAAGCTGCCAGACCTTTCAACCCATACATTACCAACTCTTTCAACGAACGAATATCCTCGTTTTCTTCAGTGAGCACACCCACCGTAGTCGCAAAGGTTTCGTACTGACCGGAAAATAATTGTATTGTAACCTGAGGAAGGTCTTCTATTTCAATAACTACGCTTTTAGCTTGTTGTAACAATTCTTTTTTAAGAGCTAACCCATTGGTAATACGGTTGGCTATGGCTACTTTATCGAAATTGGCATTGGTGATGGTGGAAAACAGAGCATCGAGAATAAAGCGGTCGGCCGAGGCATTTACTACCCCGTGGTTGTTTAATCCGGTATTGACAATGCTAACTCCTTTGGTGACATAGAGCAACACATCCATTAATCCCGACAATTGATCGTCTTTACCACACACCCCTTTTATGGTGCAACCTGTTCCTGAAGCCGCTTCCTGACATTGAAAACAAAACATTGACATAATAAGTAATTTTGAGATGAAGAATGAGCATTAAATTTGTGCCACAAAAGTAGTCACGCCCATCATCCCGAATTTGTAACCTTTATTACATTACTTGCTTTTTTGTCGTTTTTCTGAAACCATTGTCGAATAAACCACCTATTTTTGTAAAAAATTTACGCTGATGTACGATTTCAACATACTCATTGACTCTCCTTTGTTCAAAGGAATAAATGCCGAAACTCTTTCCGACCTGCTCGATGATCAACACAAAATAATAAATTACGGGAAAGGAGACACTGTGGCTTTACAGGGAAATCGTTGCAAAGCATTGATGATAATTCTGGAAGGCACAGTGCGGTGCGATATGACCGATTCGTCTGGTAAAATAGTAACTATATCTAATTTGGAGGCATCAGATATTCTGGCACCGGCTTTTCTTTATGCCGATCGCAACTATTTCCCGGTAAATATAACCGCCACTTCCGAACTTACGATTCTATCTGTTGGGAGGGAAAATTTCAGCCATTTGTTGCAACAAAACCTGACCCTGCTCAACAACTACCTGCGTATGGTTTCGAACCACACGCAGTTTCTCTCTGCTAAAATCAGATTTCTTCAATTTGGCACAATGAAAAGCAAACTGGCAGCCTATTTTTTAGAAAGATCGACTGCCGCAAACTCATTAACATTCTCCATGCATGAGAGCCAGCAGGCACTTGCGGATATGTTTGGCGTAACCCGCCCTGCACTTGCCCGCACCATTGGAGAGATGAATGACCTTGGAATAATTCAGGTACTCAAAAAGCAAATCGTTATCACCGATTTGGCCACCCTCAAACGTATCTGCACCCAAACTGACGTATAAAAAAAAATAGGTTGCCTCAACATGAGAGACAGCCTATTTTGTATTAGAATAAAAAAGAAATTTACTTGGAAAAAAGCAAACTACTCTCTTGGAGAGAAAACCCTTAATTTAGTCTTTCCAATTGCCCCACTTTTTTCCAGTCTTTATCCGCCACTAATGCAACTGCTATATATACCCCTTTTTTGTTTGTTTTGAATACCATTCCTTGGCTCATTTGCGCATTGATTTGTGAGGGAGTTAAATTATAAATTGCACCTGTTATCGGATCAATAATCAATCCAATAAGCCCACCAAATATGATATTTCCTAAATACCAAGCATTGAATGTTCTTGTTAGTGTTGTTTCATAAGTTTTGTAGCCGTCTAACTTAATCATCACGTGGTGATCTCTGTTTCGTTCCAAACTTAATTGAAAAGGTGTAGTTCCCGCTTCCATTTCATCTATATAAATTTTTGCAGAAGAAGGGTTACTTGCAAATCTCACATATTGTCTTGAACCACAAATAATTGTAGCACAACTTGACAGTAGGATGACACCTACTAACGCCAGAAAAAGAAATGTTTTTTTCATAAGAATTAGTTAATAAATTTGTAATTGATATTGATGCAATTGGGTTACATCACCTTTGTATAAATAGAACTCAATTTTTAAGCGGTAACAAGTACTCCATAAATCGGGAGTTTTCTTTTCGATAACTTTTACAATATTTGCACCATTCTTTCTTGCTAAATCTCTGGCTTTAATGAGATTTGAATTAAAATCACAATCTGTAGAAAAACCAGAATCTCCAAATTTTGCTTCTCCCAATTTTTTCGCACCTTCAGGCACATTATGTTGTATATCAAGAAAAGCAACCTTATCGTCAATAGTCAAAGGCTTTTCTTGCGTTTGAAAAACAGATGTTATTTTAGCACTGCAACTTAGGAGCATCAACGCTACTACAAATAACAATAGATATTTCGCTTTCATACCTAAAGAATATTATGTTTTACAAATATTTTATGACAACAAATATAGTTATTTGCTGCAAAAGCAACAAAAAAAATTATATGTATATTGAACAAAAGTTAGTCCCCAAAATGACTTATTATAAGCAAATTAAAAAGGTTTAAAATACTACCTATATGTATATAGCCCAAAACACCCTATTTTTTGACATTGTCAGCACTTTTTTTCGGCATAAAACTTTGACAATAAAACCAAATTAAAGATCCATGAAGAATCATAAAATCGTGAATCAATTATGCCTTACAATTGCTTTATCCTGACAATATACTCGCATCTATTTCTTTACAAAAAAATAGCCATCTTGATTATTCAAGATGGCTATTGTACATTTTCTGTCAAATAAAATATCTATTCTACAGTAACCGATTTGGCAAGGTTCCGTGGTTTGTCTACATCGCAACCACGCAGTACAGAAGTGTAATACGCAAAAAGTTGCAAAGGCACTACCGCCAGAATGGGTGCAAAATATTCGTTACAATCGGGAATTTCAATAATGTATTCGGCGAGTTCTTCCTGGCGCTCCGTTCCTTTTTTGCAGAGCAACAACACTTTAGCTCCACGGGTACGCACCTCTTTTATATTGCTTACCATTTTTTCAAACAGATAAGTTTGTGTGGCTACAGCCACTACCGGCATATCGGTAGTAATCAGCGAGATGGTACCATGTTTAAGTTCACCGGCGGCATGAGCATCACTATGGATATAAGATATTTCTTTCAGTTTCAACGAACCTTCGAGCGATAGTGCATAGTCTAATCCCCGACCGATGAAGAAAATATCGCGTGCATTCTGAAACTTACTGGCAACAAATTTGCAATTGTCGGCACTTTCGAGCACTTCCTCTATTTTTGCGGGAAGATTTAGTAAATCCGTACAAAGTTGAGCCGTTTCTTTATGGTCAATCACCCCTTTTACACGAGCCAGCTTAATTGCAAACATGTACATCACAGAAAGTTGCACGGTATATGCCTTTGTACTGGCCACCGCAATTTCGGGGCCTGCCCAGGTGTAAATCACGCTATTGGCTTCGCGGGCAATTGATGAACCCACCACATTGACCACTGCCAATGTGTGCACGCCCTGTTCTTTTGCAAGACGGAGTGCAGCTAATGTATCGGCAGTCTCGCCTGATTGTGAAATAATAATCACTAAATCGTCAGCCGGAGAGAGAATCGGGTTGCGATAGCGAAACTCGGAAGCAATATCCACTTCTACCGGCACACGGGCTAATTGTTCGATGGCTGCTTTACCTACTATTCCGGCATGCATAGCAGTACCGCACCCTACAATACTAATGCGTTTGAAACTGCGCAACACCTCATCCGACATTGCTTTGATGCCAAAATCGGGTTCACCATCAATAATGCGGGGCGAAATGGTATTGGTAATTGCTTTGGGCTGCTCATAGATTTCTTTGAGCATAAAGTGAGGGAAACCTCCTTTTTCGGCAGCTTCAATATCCCACGTGGCAGTGAAAATCTCTTTTTGAATAGGGTCACCATCGGTATCCACTATGTCAACCTTATCTTTTTCAATAATCGCAATTTCATTCTCTTCGAGCAGGTAGTAATTGCGCGTATATTTTAATATTGCGGGAATGTCGGAAGCAATAAAATTTTCTCCTTCTCCCAAGCCAACAATCAAGGGGCTGTCTTTGCGCACGGCAAAAAATCTATCCTGACAATCCTGAAACATGATTCCCAGGGCAAAAGATCCTTTGAGGTTTTTAATTACGGTGGCTATTGTTTCAACCGGATTGCCGTTGTAATAATAGTCAAGCATCACCGCTACCACTTCGGTATCGGTTTCAGAAAGGAATTTATAGCCTTTTTCTTCTAATTTTTCCTTCAGTTGAAGGTAATTTTCAATAATGCCATTGTGTACAATAGTAACTCTTTCATTACCATGCGGATGCGAATTGATATCGGAGGGTTCGCCATGAGTAGCCCAACGGGTATGTCCTATACCGACTGTGCCGACAGGTACACCCTCTTCTTTCAGCTTCAATTCAAGGTTGTCGAGTCTTCCTTTAGCCTTCACAACCTTAATTTTCCCATCTTCAAAAATAGAAATTCCAGCCGAATCGTATCCGCGATATTCCAGTTTTCGCAAACCATCCACTAATATATTAGCAGCCGGTTTTGTACCTATATAACCTACTATTCCACACATATTTGGATAAATAAATTGATTAAACAACATCATCCACACACACTTTCTAATTGTATTAAACTGAAATACAAAAGAATAGAAAGTTACTCAACGTCACAAAAATAATAAACAAAGTAAGCGATTTTTCTTGAATATATTGAGTAATCGCTTAAAAAACTCCGTGCTATCAAAAACGGTTTTTCCATAATTTCCGCAACCACTCCACCTGTTTCTGCTCCGAAGGGTTATTTGCCGAGTGCCAAATAGACTGATTTTTAATCTCGTCAGGCAAATATTGTTGCTCAATAAAGTGATTTGCTCCCTCGTGAGCATATTGATACTCTTTGCCATAGTTGAGCTGTTTCATCAACTGAGTTGGTGCATTGCGCAGATGCAGCGGTACTGGCAAATCTCCGGTTTCTTTCACCAGTTCCAACGCTTCGTCAATGGCTAAATAGGCCGAATTGCTTTTGGGACTATTGGCAAGATAGATAGCAGCTTCGGAAAGAATAATCCGACCTTCGGGCCAGCCTATTTTTTGCAAGGCATCGAAACAGGCATTGGCAATCAGCAACCCGTTGGGATTGGCCAGACCAATATCTTCAGCAGCCAAAATAACCAAGCGGCGGGCAATAAATTTGGGGTCTTCACCTCCGGCCACCATGCGGGCCAACCAATAAACAGCCGCATCGGGGTCGCTGCCGCGAATGGATTTGATAAAAGCAGAGATGATGTCGTAATGCATCTCCCCGTTTTTGTCATAGCTCGCAAGATTTTGTTGCAAACGCTCCGTCACCATTTCGTTGGTAATTATCACTTCCGTTTCGGACGAAGAATTTACCACCAATTCTATAATATTCAATAATTTACGTGCATCGCCACCGGAGAATCTCATCATCGCCTCATCCTCTTCTACGGTAATAGTACGCTGTTTCAGTTCATAGTCAGTAGTAAGAGCGCGATGCAATAACTCCTGCAAATCTTCCTTATCCAACGATTTCAGCACATATACCTGACAGCGCGACAGAAGCGGTGTTATCACCTCAAAAGAGGGATTTTCGGTAGTTGCCCCAAAGAGAGTCACCGTGCCGTTTTCGACGGCTCCCAACAAGGAGTCTTGCTGCGATTTACTAAAACGGTGTATTTCGTCGATGAAAAGGATAGGGTTTGGTTGATTGAAAAACCGGTTGTTCTTTGCTTTTTCTATCACCTCACGTACATCTTTTACCCCGGCATTGACCGCACTCAGAGTATAAAAGGGTCGCTCAAGTTGGTTGGCGATGATGCGTGCCAGTGTTGTTTTGCCCACGCCCGGCGGCCCCCACAAGATGAACGAGGAGATATTTCCCGATTCAATCATCTTGCGGAGAATGGCGCGTTCTCCCACCAAATGTTTTTGTCCGATGTATTCATCGAGCTTTTTGGGGCGCATCCGTTCTGCCAAGGGTGATGACATAGTACTTAAATCTATTTTTGGGAACTCCTGTCTATTTAATATACAACATTTTCCCCAATTTTGCCGGAGTACCGTAAGGAATATCGTTTAGTTGGTACAATTTCTTTACTTTGATGCCATAATATTGTGAAATAGAGTGCATAGATTCACCGGCAGCTACTCGATGTGTTTCGGGTACAGTTTTAGCCGCCTTACTTTTCTTTCCTCCCAGATAAACCACTTCGTTTGCACTTAGTGCATAATCGCTATTTACCTCATTTTTGTTACGCAATGATGTTTCTATCAGATTAAATTCTTTCGAGAGCGAATGATAGGTATCTCCCGTAGAGGCAAGAATATACTTCACACCATTGTTCTTATATACCTTGTGTGCAAATGGTTCTTCTATAACACCAAAACGACTGTTGACTACCGATGATGAATCGGCCAATGCTTCATCAATTGTTTTTTCTTCAATAATCTCTTTTTTCTTCTTTTTCTTGGATGAAGAGGCTAGAGACTTACCATTTTCGTCAAACTGCTCATGTAAACCATAAAGCTCAATAAGATTAATAAGACTAGAGGCATAGCTATGGCTGGTAGCATATCCGGTAGCTTGAAGTCCATTAGCCCATCCTTTATAATCATCTGATTTTAATGCAAAAAGAGTAGCATAGCGACTTCTCTTTGCCAAAAAAGCGGAGTGGTCTTCAAACGATTCACGTGGGGTAGAATATTTACGAAAACATTCGTTTTTTTGGTCATCATCCTGATAGATTTTATCCCCCGTCCAATCGTTGCATTTGATACCAAAATGGTTATTAGCATCGACAGCTAAAGTACTCTTTCCTGCACGCGATTCGAGTAATCCCTGTGCCAGTGTGATGCTGGCCGGAATACCATATTTTTGTTGCTCAGTAATAGCAATTGACTTATATTTCTTGATGTAATCCTCATAGTCGGGTTGTCGCTTTTGCGCAAAGAGGCAGAATACTGCCATACTAAATAACAGGAGGGTGGTTAGATTCTTCTTCATGAGTTTTGTCTTTGGGTAAATATTGAACTATGGTTTTTTATTTTTGCTCTTTCCATCCGTCTTTTTGAAAGGTAAAACGAATGCTTTCTTGTTTCAACAATGGTTTTAATTGTTTCCAGTCGCTTTCTGCCAAAAACTTTTCCGCGGTGCAGGTAGCAATCAAATTAGCGGTACCTTTTTGAAATGAATAGTGCACAAAAAGAGGCGATAGTAATCCATTTGCCAATACAAGATTATCGGCTGAAAGATTTGGCAATAAATATGATGAAGCCTCAACCTTAGGAAGTGAAAAGGCAATCGGCTTCCAGTCGGGTGTAAAGAAAGCCACTTGCGAATCACATGCAGGAGCACAAGTAGAAAAAATTACACCGACAAAAGAGCTGGTTTCATCGTTAAAAATTTGCATTTCAAAACTTCCTTTAGGAGATGTTCTAATCGATAAATACTTAGCTGCCTCATCATAATCAATAAGGTGGGTGTAGCCATTTAAACCGTTCTGAATCGAATCAACCTTCTTGTCTTTGAAATAGACTAATAGGTCTGAACGTTGCGATTGCTCCATCCAAAGCATATCATTTGGCATCGACAAAAATACCTTTTCAACAGATGTTTGAGCTACAACAGGGAAAAGCAATATTGTAGCAAGGATGAGAAAAATGAGTCGTTTGATCATATAAAATGTAGTTGTTTTTAATGGTGTAAAAGCTTACTTTAAGTAACTTATTTCTTCTTTTTCTTTTTGAATAATGATTTGAATGACTCCCAATAACCTTTCAACAATTCAGAAAATGAGTTGAAATTTTCGGTGTAAGTCACACCGAGTCCTTGTGTGTAAGGTGCAGGATTCAGTTGTTTATAGTCGTTAGTCCGGTTATAGCCTCTTACTCTCCATTTGGCGTTTTGCGACAACAAATATTGAATATCTACATCACCAATAAACTTACTGGTTGAAAAATTATCATCTCTATAACCCACATTTCCGTTTACAATCCACCGATTATTTGCATACATAATAATTGCCTCATAATCAGTGCCTATAAGTTCACCAGCACCTGAAGGACGAATATTAACGCCTAAATTGACTCCTTTTATTGCTTGCGACAACCAGTTATTCAATTGATTAGAGAGTGTTGAGGTGGCAACCGATAATATATCGTTTTGTCCAATCAATGCAGTAGTGGTAGTTCGCTGGTAATCGGGAGTATAAAATTTACCGATGGCAAGGAGGTAAATCATCTGCCGGTTCATCATTTCATTGGTATTGATAATGTTTTTTACCGAACGCTTCACCTCTTCGCGCGAGTTAGGCAGATCAATGTCAAACTTAATGTCAGGCTTCATAAGATTACCGGTCAGATTCAACAAACATTCAACCTGTACGCTCGTGCGGTTGGTGGTTTTCAGCAAATCAGCATCCATTAAATCGGCTAACGAAGCTGTCAATTGATAACGGGCATCAATATTGATCTGAGCATTGTGAGCCGTTCCATTCCACCGAATGGTACTACCTCTGTCAATTTTGAATTCCCTACTTAACGCGTTTTGAAATGTAAACAGGTATTTCCCCTCATTTATTGTATAGCTGCCTCGCATTTGCAAGTCGCGGTTGTTTAGAGTATATCCAATACTCAATGTTCCCGACCCAAGCGCATCAATTTTATCGCCTGCTTTCGGGTCTACAATCAGATGGATTTGTGCATCGGGAGTAATGGTTAATGTCGCATTTATCACTGTTTCGTGAGCACCGACTCCTCCAGGAGGTTTGGCACCACTCTGTTGTCCGCTATTAGCCGAAACATTCCGTTTCTTTTTAACCACATATTCGATGAATGAATTATCAACCGCACTTTCTGCTGCGCCGATTGATATATAGGCATTGGTTTTAGGTTGCGAAGTAGCATTTATGGTTACTCTTGTAGATTTGTCATCCCCGGTGACACGTACCGTTCCTGTAGCATAGGCTCGTCCCCAGAAATTCTCATTGTCAGTCTCCTTTGTGTTTAATGCTAACAGATTATTGGCTGAAATTCGCACATCGTACGTCCAGTTCTTGAAGTCAGAGTGATTGGCCACAAGGGTCAAAGTGCCCTGATTGTTTTCTGCATCGCGAATAGCAATATTATTGAGGGTAATTGAATTTTTCCTCAGGTGAACAGTGTCACTAAAGAAATAAGTTGTATTGAGATAGCTCAATCCTCCCTGACCCTCTTTTACGTCCACATCTCCGTCAAACCATATTCTACCTTTCACCACATACATGCCTATTTTACCTGTTGCAAAACCTTTGGGATTGGTAAGGAAAGAACTTAGGTAGGTATTAAGAAAACCTATCGGTAGTTGTTTTGCATGGCCTAAAAATGCCATAGAATCTTTTGCAAGATAATATCCTCCTGCAAGATAAGCCACGGTATCATTATTGTGCATCACTTTGCCTACTGCATTCATTCTGTGGTTAATCTCGTCCCAGCTACTTTCGGCATAAGTGTCGCCCCACACGGTGTTATTCAGTCCAAAGTTTTGAGCAAAAACATTGGCTTTGATAATAGGCCGTTTTAGTGCGCTCAAAAGGGTGATATTCCCGGTAACGGTGCCATTGAGTGACGGACTTTCAAGATGCAGCATTTTTGAAACATGTTCCAGTTTAACTGATTGAATATCTACATTCAGGCTGTCAGTGGTACGATCGGAAAGTACGCCGTTAATGCGCAAATGCTGTTGTTGACGATCAATACTGAAATGATTTATCCAAACCGTTTTCATATCGGTGCGAAAAGAACCGGGACGAATGTTCCATGCCGAATCATTAAGAATTACCTGTGTGGGCAAAAACTGAGTATTGGCCCAGAGTTGGTTGTTTTCTTTGTAAAGTTTGGTTTTAGCCACAACCTCACCGGCATAGGTCTCACGGGCACTATTGTCCCACAAGAGGCGTGTATTGATCGAGTCTTTCTCTGCTGTCATTGAAGCAAAAAGATTCATCACCGTGTTGTTGCCTTGCAACATCATCCCTTTTGCCGAAACCTGAATCGAATTTTTTAGGTTATCGCATGTAACTCGCAATTTTGTAAAATGAGAATTCTGCGAGGCAAGACTGGGAATATCGAGAATGAAATTCATTTGTCGTGCGTCGGCATTGAAATTTCCTTCCAAAGTAGCTCCTTTTTCCATCTGCAGAGGCAATTCAAGTACGTTGAATAACTGTCCGGTTTGTTCGGGATTGGCGGTTAGTTTATACGCAAAATTATTAAACGCCACGTTCTTTTCATCCGCATGAAGCAATGATGGAAGGTACTTGGAGGCAATATAGATTATATCTTTCGGCAGTTTGATGAAATTGAATTTTCCCTGACAATAGCCGCTTATCAGGTCAGAATTAATATCCAGTCGGTTATTGTTTCCGTTAGAGGGCAATGCGTTTATGGTTATGTTATTGAGGAGATATATCTTTGTGCCGTTAATAACCGCAATATTGTTGAATACCACCGTACCATCGGCATCTTTCATCAAATCGCCCTGTAGGTTAGCGGCCATTTTGAACGATATATTAAGATTTGGATAGTTCTTAACAAGGTTGAGTTTGTTTGGAGCAAAATTTTGAATGTCAGCCGAAAATTTATATACAGGCCGTTTCTTTGAAATGTCTATTAGTCCGAGAAGATCAAAGTGAATGTTGGGGTCCTGCAAACTTGCCTTCCCGTCAAATTTAGATCCGTCAAATGCCCCATCTACACTTAGATTATTGTATGTATATTGCTTAAAAGTAACCGATGAAATGGTGGCTTTGGCTGTGGTCGAAAAAGGAGTGCCTGCTTCGCTTTTGCCCTGCAACTTGGCCTGCAATGAGATTTTACCCACATCGGGAGCGCTGAGAAGTTCTCCTAATTGAAAATTGTTAGTTTTGACGCTCCCCGAGAAAAGCAATTTGGTTAAATCTTTATTGAAACTCAACTTCATGTCGGTCGAAACGTTGCCCAAACGGGTTGACAGATTGCCGTAAGCGACCATTTCGCTAAAAAATCCGGTGAGCGAACCGTTGAAATGAATATTCCCTATGCGGAGCAGTTCATCGGGCAAAATAAAAGGTTTTCCCGACAAATGTGCCACAATGTCTTGTACCTGGGCTGTCGTCACATTCAATTGATTGACATTGGCATAAACAAATGTTTCATTGATGTCTGGTAAGCCGTTTATATCGAAATTGCCGAGGAATTTAAAGTTGTTTCCATTGGTGATATGCAGATTCTTACACCGAAAATTTGCTACTGTTCCCGTTAATTCGGTAGAGAGATTAAAATGGTCATTAAATTTAGAAAACTGAGGGAGGAAACAGGCAAAGTCCTTTGGAGAGATGTCTGACGGTAATATTGTGCAGCCAATTTTCACCTTAGGTATAAAGTGACGGATGTTCGCTAATGAGTTATATACTAATGACAAGTTGTTTATTTTCAAATTACTGTTAGGCATCGTTAAATTCAGGTATGCCACGTGAAAATATTTGCGGTTTGCCCGAAAGGGTGTTTGCAGATTTTTTATTACCAATCCCGATTTTTCGTTGCAGCTCAACGAATGAATGTCGGCCGAGAGCGTGTCGGAAGCAAAGCGGTGAAGTGTCAAATCGAGATTGATATTACGCACATCGAGATGTGAGGCATCAAAATGTCCTTTTTGAGGCGGACGATCAATATTTGTAAGATGAAAATGTCCATTTTTGAGTCGAAACCTATCCACATTGAAAGCTATTTTCATTTTCTTTGAAGTGGTGTCGGTCGATGCAAAAGCTTTGAGCACGAAATCCAAATTGCTCTTTCCAGTCGAATCAACTTTTAAATTAAAATTGAGCTGATCTAAATCTGCAGTGCCAATTGATACCTTGTTGTTCAATAATTTCCAAAAATCGAGTTGCACATTTAGTCGCTTTGCTGCAATTAATGTATCTTTATGCTGATCTTCGAGATACACATCCTGCAATAAAAAGCGTGAAAAGAGACGAAAAGAGAGACTGCCAATCTCTACCCGTGTATGAAGAGTCTGAGTTAATTCAGACACAATTCTTTTACGGATACTATTCTGTACAAAGCTCATATTCAACAAAATAAATATAGATCCGACCAATACTACTACGATTGTTACCACAATCAGCAGCACTCTAACGGATTTTTGTTTAATTTTGAGCATTCTATTTATTGTTAGATAATAATGGGGGCTGCGTGCAAACTGCAACCATATAATGTTGATAATAAGAGAAATACACAATACAACTGCATCAGGCAGTCATATTTTGGAGAAGGAATCCTTTTAAGTTACCATTGCCACGGCAAATTTACTTGAAAATCAAATGAGAACAAACACATTATTATTAATAATTGCTTTTTTTATTACTGCCGGTATAAGTTCGGCTCAAAACCACACACCAACTATGGTAAAAATTCAAACCAATCATGGCGATATCCGTGTGAAACTCTATGACGAAACGCCACTCCATCGTGATAATTTTATAAAGTTAGCCAAAGAGGGCTTTTTCGATGGCATTCTTTTTCATCGTGTCATTGCCGATTTTATGATTCAGGCCGGTGATCCGAAATCGAAAACCGCCAAACCGGATGAAATGTTGGGAAATGGTGGCCCAAACTATACCATCCCTGCCGAAATTGTCTATCCTCATCATTTCCACAAACGCGGTGCTTTGGCTGCCGCCCGTCAGGGTGATGAAGTGAACCCTCAACGTGCCTCTTCCGGTTCGCAGTTTTATATTGTACAAGGAAGAACCATTTCAGACCCCGAATTTCAACAAATAGAGCAAGCAGCCCGCATGAATCAGGAAAAAACAGTTTTCCAGCAAATAGCAAGTACAATGATTGACCGTATCAAAGCACTTCAGGCCGCAAACGATACTGCGGGTCTGAATGCCTTGCGGGATGCTGTGTATGCCGAAACTGTGAAAAAAGTAGATGCGCATCCCATTTATAAATTTACCGATGAACAACGTCAGGCATATCAAACAATTGGAGGAGTGCCACATCTCGATGGAAGTTACACCGTGTTTGGCGAAGTGATTGAAGGGCTTAATGTAGTCGATGAAATATCAAAAGTTAAAACAGGTCGTGCCGATCGCCCTGTGGAGGATGTCAAGATTATAAAAGTGACGGTCGAATAAAGTAGTAATTTAGTGAAATGGCGAGTCCTAAATATCATACGATGAAAAAAATAGTGGTTCTTAGCGGAGCAGGAATGAGTGCCGAGAGTGGCATCAGCACTTTTCGCGATGCCGGTGGCTTGTGGGATCAGTATCGTGTGGAAGATGTGGCCACGCCCGAAGGTTGGGAGCGCAATCCTGAAATGGTACTCGAATTTTATGCGGAACGTCGCCGTCAGTTACTTTCGGTTAAACCAAACGAAAGTCATTTTGGATTGGCACGCTTAGAGAAATATTTTGATGTGCGCATCATTACTCAGAATATTGACAACCTTCACGAAAAAGCCGGCAGCAGTCATGTGCTGCACCTGCATGGCGAACTTACAAAAGTACGATCTACTTACGACCCTGACTATATTGTAGAACTTCCCACTGAGGCACCTTACATACAGTTAGGTGACAAATGCCCCCGTGGAGGCCAGTTGCGTCCTTTCATCGTCTGGTTTGGAGAGGCCGTTCCTGCCATTGAGGAAGCTGCTGCCATAAGTGCCGAAGCCGACATCTATGCCGTGATAGGGACTTCACTCAATGTCTATCCTGCAGCAGGATTGCTCAACTATGTGCCTCGCGGAGCTCCCATTTTCCTTATCGACCCAAAAGAGGTCACTACTTATCTTTCCGATCGGATAACATTTATCCGGCAACCGGCCTCCACCGGTGTAGCAGAGTTAGAAAAGCTGTTGCTGGCGAAAAATTAAAACAAAAAGGTATTCGATTGTCGGATACCTTTTTTATTTCTACAAAGCACTGATTTTTGTAATAGTTCTGGGTTTTATTTGCCAAAAATATCAGGATTTTGACGAATGGGAAACAACAGGAATCACTTAATTCAAATACACACAATAACCGACGCTTTGGTGATAAAAAATATTAAAAATCGAGAAAAATAGTAATATTTGCTATATTATTCTTTGAAATACAATCTTTTTGCTATCTTTGCAGCTGTTTTAATAGTATAATGCAATTACATAAAAGGCAAAGACATGAAAGCAAAACTTGAGTACATTTGGCTGGATGGTTCATTTCCCACACAAGGCCTTCGCAGCAAAACAAAAATCGTAGAAGATTTTGGTGGTAAATTAAAAGATTGTCCAATGTGGAGCTTCGACGGCTCTTCAACAGAACAAGCTGTTGGCGGTTCATCAGACTTATTGCTACATCCTGTAGCTCTTTTTTCTGATCCTGCACGTAAAAACGGTTGGTTAGTAATGACTGAAGTGTTAAATTCTGATGGAACTCCTCACCCCACCAATGGTCGTGCAACTATCATTGACGAAGATGCTGATTTCTGGTTTGGTTTTGAACAAGAATATTTCTTGTGGGATCCGGCAACTAACTTACCTTTAGGTTTCCCTGCAGGCGGTTATCCAGGCCCTCAAGGCCCTTACTATTGTAGTGTAGGTGCAAAAAAAGCATTTGGTCGCGAAATCATTGAAGAACATCTTGATATTTGCCTCGAAGCAGGTTTGAATATTGAAGGTATCAATGCCGAAGTGGCTGCCGGACAATGGGAATTTCAGGTATTTGCAAAAGGTGCCCGTACCGCAGGTGACGAAACCTGGGTTGCTCGCTATCTTTTGGAAAGAACTGCTGAAAAATATGGTATTGCCATCGAATGGCATTGCAAACCGCTGGGTGATACCGACTGGAACGGTTCGGGGATGCACGCTAACTTCTCAAACAGTGTATTGAGAACATGCGGTTCGAAAGAAACTTACGAAAAAATCTGTAGTGCATTTGCACCTCAAGATATTATCACAGCTCACATCGCAGTGTACGGTGCCGACAACGACAAACGTTTGACCGGTAAACACGAAACACAAGCGATTGATAAATTCAGCTTTGGTATTTCCGACCGTGGCGCTTCTATCCGTATTCCTATTGCAACCGTAGAAAAGGGTTGGAAAGGCTGGTTGGAAGACCGTCGTCCGAACTCAGCTGCAGATCCTTACAAAGTGGCTGCCCGTATCATTTCAACGGTACACGGCGCAAAATAATTTACAATCTCTCAGAAAGAAAGCGGTTATCCTCTCGGGTGACCGCTTTTTTTGTATTCAGCCATTTGGCTATTTTTAAACAAAAAGTTACGGGAGGGGATGCTAATACTCCATTTTTTATAGCTATTTTTGTCACATTATTCTGTCAACCTAACCTGATAAAAGTACTACTATGGCGAAATTACGCTTTTCGGCGTTGCAAGAATTTGCTACGCGCACTCCGAGAGAAGTGCAAACTCCTCCAAAACTGGCCGATTTTTACGGCATTAATGTATTCGATCAAAAGAAAATGCAGGCTTATTTACCTGATGATGCTTTCAGAGCAGTGATCGAAGCTGTTGAAGGTGGCACACAAATCAACCGCAAGGTTGCCGACCAGATTGCCAACGGCATGTGTCGCTGGGCAAAAGAACGTGGTGCAACTCATTATACCCACTGGTTTCAGCCTTTGAACGATGCTACGGCTGAAAAACATGAACGCTTGTTCGATTTCGGCGAAAACGGCGAAGTGCTCGAACGTTTCTCCGGAAAACTATTGATTCAACAAGAACCCGATGCTTCTTCTTTCCCAAGCGGTGGCATTCGTAACACATTCGAAGCACGTGGTTATACTGCCTGGGACGTCTCTTCACCGGCATTTATCGTAGGCGAAACGCTTTGCATTCCTACCATTTTTATTGCCTACACTGGCGAAGCGCTCGATTATAAAACACCACTGCTCAGAGCAATAAGCGCTGTGGACAAAGCTGCTGTACGTGTGTGCCAATATTTTGACAAAGATGTGAAGAAAGTGGTTGCCAATTTAGGCTGGGAACAAGAATACTTCCTCATTGACAAAGCATTGTACAATGCCCGTCCCGACCTTTGCCTCACCGGCCGTACCCTTATGGGACACGCTTCGGCAAAAGACCAACAGTTGGAAGACCACTATTTTGCTTCCATCCCAACCCGTGTGATGGCATTTATGAGCGAACTTGAACTGGAAGCTCACAAGTTGGGCATTCCGGTAAAAACCCGTCACAACGAGGTGGCTCCCAATCAATTTGAGTGCGCCCCTATTTATGAAGAAGCCAACCTTGCCAACGACCACAATCAATTGATTATGGACTTGATGAAGCACATTGCTCCAAAACATAATTTTGTGGTACTGTTGCACGAAAAACCATTTGCAGGTGTCAATGGATCGGGAAAACACAACAACTGGTCGCTTTGCACCGATACCGGGGTGAATCTATACAGTCCGGCAAAAAATCCAAAAGGTAATTTGCTGTTCCTCACTTATATTGTCAATACCTTGAAGGCGGTGTACAAAAATCAGGATTTGCTGAGAGCCTCCATTATGAGTGCCGAAAATTCGCATCGCTTGGGTGCCAATGAAGCACCTCCTGCTATTCTTTCGGTATTTTTGGGCACTTATCTCACCAATATGCTCGATAATCTGGCCGAAAAGGTATCCGATTCGCGCATGTCGCCCGAAGAGAAAACTGCACTTAAACTCGGCATTGCCCGCATTCCCGATATTGTGTTAGACAGCACCGACCGCAACCGTACCTCGCCTTTTGCATTTACTGGAAACCGATTTGAGTTCCGTGCAGTAGGTTCGTCGGCCAACTGTGGTGCCGCCATGACTGCTCTGAATGCCGTAATGGCTGATCAATTGAACAAATTTGCCGATGAGGTAGATGCGTTGATTGCCGGAGGGAAAGGGAAGGACGAAGCTATTTTCCAAGTACTGAAACGCCTTATTATCGAATCGCGTCCTATCCGTTTCGAAGGCGACGGTTATTCGCAGGAGTGGGTCGATGAGGCTGCCAAACGTGGCTTGACCAATATTACTTCGGCACCCGATGCCATTCACAAATACTTAGCGCCCGATGCAGTTCGGGTATTGACAAGCAGTGGTATTCTTTCGGAAACCGAGATACATAGCCGTGTGGAAGTGGAGTTTGAAAAGTTCACCAAGAAAATTCAGATTGAATCGCGCGTGTTGGGCGATTTGGCTATCAACCATATTATTCCAACTGCTATTGCCTATCAAACCTCATTGATAACCAATATCCGCGGATTGAAAGAAGTTTTCGACGCAAAAGAATTTGAAGCATTGGCTGCCGACAACAAAAACTCGGTACGCGAAATCGGCGAACGGGTGGTAGCGATTAAAACCTTGACACATGAGATGATTGAAGCCCGCAAAGTGGCCAATAACATTGAGGATGTGGATGCCAAAACGTATGAATACAACACGAAGGTAAGACCCTATTTAGACCAGATTCGTTACCATATCGACAAGTTGGAAGAGATGGTAGATGACGAAATGTGGCCTTTGCCAAAATATCGTGAATTACTTTTTGCAAAATAAAAACCATCTGATTTTGACTCAAAACGGCTGTTTCTGTAACCGAAACAGCCGTTTTTTTATGCTTTAGTCTGAAATTCAGATTTGGTTGTCGAAAGGAAAATTTTATTTACATTTGCATTACTTATTGCCAAATATCTATATAACTGCTCCCGAGCAAATGCATTGCGTGGTAAAGTAAGTATAAAGGGAAACAAATAATAATGTTGGAGAGTATCGTGCCACACGATACAAGCGTACGGCAGCGAGTATGGAATCAACAAAAAAATGAAAAAATGAAAAGAAATAACATTATAATTATACTATTAGTTTTATTATCGGGTATTACTCTTTTGACGTCTTGCCTATCCAATAAGTATTCAAAAGAAAAGCATATATATACTCACAATATTGGTAATGGTTTACTTATTGAAAAATACCAAACTTACCCAGGAAGCGCAACTACGTCTGACTCATATTCTTATTATATTACTGATTCAATTCATTTCCGTAAATTTATTGGCGAAAGAAATTATGATGATGAAGAAATAGTCTGGAAAATAGCAGATAACGCTATAACTGTATATAAGAAATTGCGTAATTTGGACTTCAAAACAGGCATTGTCACTTTTGACTCTGCTCAAATAGGAAATTACAAGATAGATAAACTTATTAAAGACGGGAAGTTTGAATAAGTCAATTTTTTGCCCTTTTCGTGGAAGTATGACAGTTAGCAGATTAGCTTCGCTGATTTCCAATTCTCGTTCAAGGTACTGTCTTAAAAAATAATCAAACCCTATGAAAAAAATAGATTTTATTGTAGTAATAATAATGTTCATTTTCGTGTTTATTTCCATCTTCTTTATTACAAAATTAGGCGGGGGATATGAGTGTACAAATATGATTTATTTTCCAAGATCTTTAACATGGAAGGAAATGTATCCTGAAATTCCGACTATTGCCATAATGTCTTTTATTGGCATTATTATTGGGGTATATATTCTAAAGAAAATGAAGATTTGGTAGAATTCATAGCTTTACCTGTCCATCCTGAGATGTAGCAAGCGATTGTTTCGGCGGGTCTGATCCGTCGCCGCAAAAGAGTATAAGGAATCGAATTCCGATAGCCCCGATAGCTAAATCCGCTGGGACGGAAAAGGAAATTTTATTTACATTTGCATTACTTATTGCCAAATATCTATGCGCTATACATTACTGTTTATTAGTTTCTTGCTCTTTCTTACCGCCTGCCACCATACTACGCCCGAACAGAAGGCATTGTTGGTGCGTGCCGACAGTCTGATGGAACACCACTCCGACAGTGCGTTGTGCCTATTGAAAAGGATACATAACTACAAAGATTTAGCCTGTGCCGACCGTGCATTCTATGCGTTATTGATGAGTCAGGCACTCGATAAAAATGATATTAAAATAGAATCCGATTCACTTATTCGCATCGCCACTGATTATTACGGAACAGGAGAGCCTATGCGAGCCGGTTATGCATGGTTTTATCTCTCCCGATGTGAGAATTACCGGGGTGATTTCGAAGGAAGAGCCACCGATTTATTAAACGCTGAAACTTTTGCCACCCAAAGCAATAATGATTATTTAAAGGGGTTGATATATGGGGAAAAGACAAATTTATATCATGAGCAAAATCAACCGGACAGTGCACTACGTGTTTCATTGCTTGCATTGTCCGCTTTTGAGCGGTCAGGAAATAAATATAACATTGTTATTAGTTTGCTTGAAACAGGTAAGGAGTATTTTAGAAAAGAAGAATATAAACGAGCATTGGCCTGTTTTCAGAAGGCAAGTAAAGCTTCCACTCAGCCGCTTGATACGCTGTTACTTTCCACATCTCTCCGAATGGAAGCCATTTCGCATTATTATTTAGGGAATATTGATACTGCATTAAATCTGCTGTATCGATCCATTGCCATATCAACCGATTCGTATAGTGCAGGCAAATATATGAATATGGGAATGATATATAAGCATAAAGACCAGTATGACTCGGCAGTATATTATCTTCATAAATCGTTGCAGAGTGGGGGTATATTAAATAATCGCCGCGATTGCTATGAGATGTTAGCTCAGTTAGAGGCAACACATGGGAATTTTAGCGGAGCATATCAATACTCTATTCGTTATGCTGAGATTATTGACTCTATTCGTTCCACCACACTTTCGACGAGTTTTGCCGGAATGGAGAAAAAATATAATTACGGAATATATGTGGCAGAGAATAAATCCTTGATTATTGCCAATCAACGCATTAAAATTGTAGTGCTGCTATTGCTTTTGGGACTTAGTTTTCTTGTGGTCATTTTGTTAATCCGTAAGAACCGACACAAGCAACAACAACTTGCACAACAACAAGCTCTAATAGATTCAGAAGTAGCATTAAGTACAAAAGAGAAGGAGAATAATACATTATTGAAAAAGCAACTTGAAATACAACAGATGGCTGTCTTAATTACCAATCAACATAAAAAATCCATCTTATCACAAGGAATACACGGAATTAAGAACAGAGCAAATGCTCAACAGGTAGCGGAAAAAGAGCAAACTCTTTTCATGCTTTATAGCGAAGTGATTAATAGTGTGGATAAAATGTATCATTCGATATCTAAACGTCTGGCTGCGCATTATTCCGAATTATCGGAAAATGATATTTTGATCTGCTGTTTGCTGTTGGCAGGATTTGATTCTGCTTCCATTGCCTCTTTATTTGACATTCAACTTGAATCGTTTAACACCCGTCGCACCCGTTTACGCAAAAAGATGAACTTGTCTCATGAAGACAATCTCACCGATTTTCTTGCTAAATTTTAAGTCTCTTGAAGACCATTTTTCCCCATTTTTTAGTCATGTACGTATGACTATTTTTTAATACTCTCCATTAATAGCTGTATATTAGCCGTATAATCAATAGTTAATAATTGTAATGTACGTATGAGGTTTTTCGGCGAAGTTTAGTTTCGTCCGAACAATTCTTCATAATTTTAATCCTGAAAAATTACAATTATTCTCGACTATGAACGCACGAACATTCTTCTTGCTACAAAGTCTATTTGTATTCGTATTGTGTATGGTGCCTAATTTCGCAATAGCAGATGATGGTACACCCTCTGATGTAGATCCTGGTGGAGGAACTCCTCCTCACAAAGCTCCTGCTTTCAGTCCTGTATCAGTTAGTCAGGATATAAATGAACTGATTGTTGATTTTGCTCAAAATATAGGTACGGTAACCGTAAGTGTGGAAGACGAATCAGGCAATATAATGTATGAAACTACTGTCTTCGCCACAGCAGGTTCATCGCTTACTATCGATACCACCGGATGGGATAGCGGCAACTACGTGTTGACTGTAACCGATAGTTCCGGGACTCTTTACTCAATAGTTGTTTTTGTTCCATGATGTTTTTTAGACTTTGAATTTTGGTTAGTGAGGTTCGGGGACGATGCAATGTCGTCCCCATTCTTTCAACAATTAAGAGAAAAACAGGGTGAGGGTTCAAAATATCATATACGTCACAGACATACAAATACATACATCCTGTTTTAGACACTACCCAAACCGATATACAGTCGGTGCTAATTGGAATAGACCGTATCGGATATTGCACAGCTCTTTCTCTAATTGCGATAGCTCCTGTTCTATATGGAGTACGGCTTATTCCAAATGGAACAGACCCTGAGCTAAATGGGACAGTTCCTATTCCAAATGGAGTAGACCCTATACTAAAAGGAACAGCTCCTATTCCAAATGGAGCAGACCCTGTACTAAATGGGACAGACGCTATAGCAAATGGAACAGCACCTGTACTAAATGGAACAGACCCTATTCCAAATGGAACAGCACCTGTACTAAATGGAACAGACCAGATACCAAATAGAATACGCTCCATACCATATTGAACAGACATTGTAGAAATTCCGACAGCCTTTTATGCTTATTTATTGTGCTGAATCTTAATTATATTAACTCTAAAACTAAATCTTATGAAACGAGTAAAAGCCATTCTTGATTTTATCAAGTTAGCGGTTGCGGCCAAGATTTCCTTTTACCGCAATGTGATTACTAAACTGACGGACAGTCCTATTTATGTGACTCCCGATGTACCTCTCACCGAAGCTAAAGCATCGGTCGACAAGTTAGAAACTGCCTTTATTGCAGCAAAAGACGGCAGCCATACCGCTGTTTCGGCAATGTATGATGCCGAAGATGCAGCAGACGACATCTTCCGTATTCTGGCCGCTTATGTGAACCGTATCTCAGCCGGTGACGAAACCGCAATTCTCAGCAGCGGCTTCAACAGCTCCAAGCAGC